>OLHG01001229.1_pt1 | contig 16275 bp, 17 predicted proteins | sample 1605971 | NCBI WGS metagenome assembly OLHG01 (sample SAMN03283289) | human gut metagenome | biome: human-associated habitat; material: feces | host: Homo sapiens | place: Peru | collected 2012 | reverse complement strand
TTATACAAAATATATAAGTACAGAAGCAGTATATTGTAATGATAGAGAGTTAGCACCAGGAGAGACATATAGTACAAGTTCATTTTTCAACTATGCACCAACTGGAAGACTAGAAACAAATAAAACACCAACGTATAACTGTACAAATAACAAAGATGCATTTTCAGGAAATAATAGTGAAGCAAAACTAACATACCTAATAGGATTAATGACAGCAGATGAAATAGCATATGCTGGTGGAAAATATAACACAACATTACCTAGTCCATATGCATGGTATTATTTAAATAGTGCAGGAGGAAGTATAACGGGAGGTACTTGGTGGTGGTCTTTGTCGCCTATTGTCTGGTGGCATGACGGCAGCTCGGGCGTTTGGATTATTGGCGGCTCGGGTGATCCGGGAGATCCGGGCAGCGACTATGTGGGTAATTCGTTCGGGGCTCGCCCAGTAATAAGTTTAAAAGGAAATTTAGTATGGAAAAGTGGAAATGGTAGTAGTAGTTCTCCTTATGAGGTTGAGGAATTACCACCTACGCTTTATGAGAAACTTCTTTTAGATAATCAAACAATAAAAACAAGAACAGACTTTAGCGCAACATTCACTGAAACAAATACAGGGACTTTATTTAAAAGTACTGAAAGTATAGCAGGTAGTACTCCAAAAGATGTTTATTACTTTGCAGGAAATGCTAAAAACAACTGGGTTAAGTTTGGGGGATTTTACTGGAGAATAATAAGAACAAATCATGATGAAAGTGTAAGATTATTATTTCATGGAAAATCCCCTAATAGTGAGGATTCATATATAAAGTTAACGTCCACCTTTAATAATTATCAAAATGATTCTATGTATGTAGGGTATATGTATGGAACTAGTGGAATGATAAATTCAAATAAAACTAATATAAATAACAGCGTTATAAAAAATACAGTTGACAAATGGTATGAAGATAATCTAATTGGTCTAGAAAAATATTTAAGTTTGTATGCGGTTTATTGTGCTGATAGAGGGGATACAAATGATGGGCTTTATCCACCTGGAAGCAGACTTGATGCAAATAAAACACCAAGTTTTAATTGTTTATACAAAGAAGATTCATTTTCCTCAATGAATTTAAAAGCAAAATTGAAGCATCCTCTTGCATTAATGACTGCAGATGAAATATCTTTTGCTGGAGGTGTATATAATTTAGAAAATAAAAATGTTTATTATTATATGAATTCTGAAAACAAAAGTTCATTAAAATTAGCCTGGTGGTGGTTAATGTCACCTTATTATGGGACTAAAGATTATTCTGCCATTTTTGGCGTATTTGGGTCAACATACCCAGGAAAACTGAGATATACATCTCCAAATGACACTAGCGGTGCCGTTCGCCCAGTTATTAGTATTAAAACTGATACTTTATATTCTAAAGGAAATGGGAGTCCAGGAAATCCTTATGAAATTGTTTATAATTAATAAAGTGCAAAACACTTTATTTTTTTGAATACTAAATTAAAATTGATTTTCTATAGAAATAAATTAAATATTTTGTTATACTTATAATAGGAAGGTAAAAGTATTATGGATAGACAAAATTATAATTTTCATACTCATACTAAATTATGTGGACATGCAGGTGTTTTTGAATTAGAAGAGTATATAGAACATGCTAGAAATAATGGTATAACTAGAATAGGTTTTTCTGACCACTGTCCTTTTCCTAGACTTTTATTTACTGAAGAAAATTCAAGAATGTTTTATGATGAAATAGATTACTACATAGAAAGAGTTAAAACTATTAAAAGAGATAATAGTGATATGGAGGTCTTAGTTTCATTTGAAGCAGAGTATGATCCATTACTTGAAGGGTACTTAAGAGATTTAAAATCAAAAGTAGATTATATGGTAATAGGCCAGCATTTCGTACTAGATGCTAGTATAGATGGAGACTATCCTATTAAATACGCAGATATGGTATGTAAAGGAATAGAAAGTGGTATTTTTGACTTAGTTGCGCATCCTGAAATATTTTTACTTAAAAGAAAAGAACTTAATTATGAAGAAATAGACAAATTTAATAGTAATATATTAAAAGCATATCAAATGATATGCTTAAAAGCTAAAGAATATAATATTCCTATAGAACTTAATTTAAAGTATGCAAAGTCTATAGGTAAAGAAATAATTCCTTTTTGGGAAATTGTATCTAGTATGAATTTAAAAGTAGTAGTAGGTTTAGATGTACATGATCCTAGTAAGTTTGATACTATGTTTAATTTAAAAGATGAAGTTCTTTCTTTATTAGATGGAATTAATTTGAATTTTGTTAAAGATGACTATAATCCAGTTGTAAGTAGAATTCAAAATCAAAGGTTAGATATTATATATAAATTAAGAAAGGATAATGTTCTTAATACTTATACATATTATATGGTTAATTTATTAAATAAAATATTTAATAGAATACCTAAAAGTGATAATAGTAATGAAGTGTTATTTTATTTAAATGAACATTTAGATAAAGAAATAAGTGAAATTACTAGTATTGGTAGTTCTAAAGATAGTGAACTACTAGAAAAAAGTAGTAGCTTAGAAGGAGATACTTCTTATAAGACATTTAGATTATCTAGAATTAAAAAGAATTTAGAGAGTAATAATGAAACTATTAAGGTATTAAATAGTTTAATAAGTACTTTAAAAGTATATATTAGTAAGGCTTTTGAAATAGGTATAAATGATAGAGAAAATATTATAAAAGCAGTTACTTTATTTAGTGAAATAAATTTATCTATTGATGATAGTGAAAGAAGAGTTTTATTAGAAGAGTTAGCTTCTTTAGAAGAAAGTTATGGTAAAAAAGGAGATAACACTTCTTTGGTTAAAGTTAATCCTTTATTTAAAAGTAATGAGAATAACTTTAACTGGAATTTAGGTTTTACTAAGGTATTTAGTTTGTTATTAATACTTTCATTTATATTAGGTATAGGAGTAGGAATAGCATTAATATTATTAAAAATATAGAGATGTTTAATTAAACATCTCTATTTCATATCAAATATCATAGGCATTATAATAGGTCTTCTACCTGTTGTATCTATTATATAAGAATTAAGTTCTAATATAAGTCTATTTTTTAAATCTGTAATGCTAAAACTATGTTTTAATAATTCAGAATTTATAATACTTCTAACTTTATTTTGAATATTGCTAAGTAATTCTTGATTTTCATTAACTACTACAAAACCTCTTGTAGTTATATTAGGATCTATTACTAATTCTCTCTTTTCTGAATTAATGTTTACTATTACAACAAGTACACCATCTGTACTCATTATTTTTCTATCTCTAATTACAGAAGATGCAATATCTCCAATTCTTTTACCATCTACATAAATATCATTGATAGGTATACTTTTAACTCTTCTAACTCCGTCTTTACTTATTCCTAAAATATCACCATTTTTGCAGATAAATGAACGATCATGATCTATTCCGCATTCATTTGCTAAATCAGTTGCACTTTTAAGCATTCTGTATTCTCCATGTACAGGCATATAATATTCAGGTCTAAGTAGTCTAAATAAAAGTTTTAATTCATCTTGTTTAGCATGTCCACTTGTATGTACATTGGCATCATCACTAGTAGTGTAAACAGTTGCACCTTTTAAGTATAATTTGTTAATAACTCTGTTAATACTCATAGCATTCCCCGGAATAGCGCTTGATGAAAATATAACTGTATCTTCTGGCATAAGTTTAATGTTATTATCAACACCATTAGCAATTCTAGATAAAGCTGCAAGTGGTTCTCCTTGGCTACCAGTACAAAGTAAACATACTTTTTCAGGTTTGCTTTTGTTTGCTTCATCACTAGTTATAAATACGCTTTTATCTTTTATTAAAGAACAACTTTTAGCTATTTCAATACTATTTACCATACTCCTACCAAACACAGCAACTTTTCTTCCATTTTTAACACAAGTGTCAATAATGTGTACTAATCTGTAAATATTTGAAGCAAATGTAGCTAGAATAATTCTTCCTTTACAACTTCTAAAGATATCAGACAAAGCTTCATCAACATCACTTTCACTAGTAGAAAAGCCTGGAACTAAAGCATTTGTACTATCACTTAAAAGTAATTTAACACCCTCATCTCCTAGTTTAGTCATCTTACTAAAGTTAGCAACTGGTCCGATTGGTGTTAAGTCAAACTTAAAGTCACCAGTAGTTACTATTCTTCCATTTGGTGTATTAATACTTATTCCATAACTGTCCGGAATTGAGTGAGTAGTTCTGAAAAATTCAATTTGAAAGTGTTTAAAACAAGGTTTAGTATCTTCATTATAAATAATAATGTTTGTATAGTTTACACCTCTGTCATCTAATTTTTTCTTAATTAACTCAGCACCAACTTTAGGAGCATAAATAACTGGAATATTAACATGTGATAATAAGTATGGAATTCCACCTATATGATCTTCATGTCCGTGTGTTATAAATAAACCTTTAATTTTGTTTTCATTTTCTTTTAAATAAGTATAATCTGCTAGGACATAATCTATTCCAGGTAAATCATCTTCTGGAAACATTACTCCTGCATCTATAACTATAATTTCATCATCATGTTCAATGACATACATATTTTTACCGACTTCTCCTAGTCCGCCTAAAGCAAACACAAAAGTCTCTTTTTCTTTTGTTAACATAATAAATTCCTCCGTTTTCTTTTAAAATGAAAATATAAAAGTAAATATAATTATACTATAAAAGTAGCAATTTGTCTAGCACTAACTTAAAACTCATGATATAATGTTTAAGGAGGTTAACATGGGAATATTTGATAAACTTAAAAATACTTTTAAAAAAAATAATAATGAAAGTGTACAAAAATATGATAATGGACTAACAAAAACTAGAGAAGACTTTATTAATAAAATTAACATTCTTGGTTTAAAATATACTAAAATAGATGAAAAATTTTTTGAAGAATTAGAAGAAATACTTATAATGGCAGATTTAGGAACTAAAACTACATTTAAATTTATGGATAAGTTAAGAAAAAGAGTTAAGGAAGAAAATATAACTGACTTTAATTATTTAAAAGAAGTAATAGTAGATGAACTCTTTATGATTTATGTTAATGGAGAAAGTTTAACAAGTAAGATAAATTATAATAATGAAGGAATTACAACTATACTTTTTGTTGGAGTAAATGGAGTAGGTAAGACTACAACTATTGCAAAACTTGCTTCTAAAATGAAAAAAGAAGGGAAAAAAGTATTCTTAATAGGTGCTGATACTTATCGTGCTGGAGCTGTTTCCCAATTAAATGAATGGGCTGATAAAATAGGTGTTAGTTTTTATGGAAAAGATAATACTGATCCAGCAAGTGTTGTGTTTGAAGGTCTATCTTTAGCGGAAGAAAATAAATCAGATGTAGTTTTAATAGATACAGCAGGAAGACTACAAAATAAGCAAAATTTAATGAACGAACTTGAAAAGATAAAAAGAGTTATTGAAAAGAAAACAAATAAAAAAGTAGATGAAACATTACTCGTAATAGATGCATCTACTGGACAAAATGGTATAAGTCAAGCAGTAAGTTTTAAAGAAATATGCGATATTACGGGGATAGTACTTACTAAACTTGATGGAACAGCAAAAGGTGGAATTGTTTTATCTATAAAAGATATAGTAGGACTTCCCGTAAAGTTTGTTGGTTTTGGAGAAAAAGAAAGTGATTTGGTGCCTTTTGATATAGAAAGTTATATTTATGGGTTATTTAAGGAGTGGTAAATGTGGAAAAAGAAGAGTTAATTTATGATGGTTATGTTAAAATATACGATGTTAAAAGAGAAAGAGAAGGTAAACTAGAAGAATTTACTAAGGTTCATTTAAGAGGTGCTTCAGCTGGTATAGTTATTAATGAAGAAGGAAAAATGGCTTTAGTAACTCAGTATAGACCTATAATTGGAGTTAAAACATTAGAAGTACCTGCTGGTACTCTTGATAAAGGTATTAGTAAGAGAGATATAATTATTGAAGAGTTAGAAGAAGAGTGTGGTATTCCTAGAGAAAATATTTTATCTATATCAGAAGAACCAGTTTTAACTTATAAAATTATAGAAAATATGTCAGATGGAGAAATGAATATATTCTTAATAAATGTTAAAACTGCTGAAACTAAACCTAAAGAAGATGATGATGTGGATGAGGTTAATTTCTATACTTTAGATGAGATAGAAGAATCAATAAAAGAAAGAATTATAACAGATCCTAAGACTTTAATAAGTTTCTTCTTATACAAGGATATGATAAAATGAGTAGAGAAGGGTTTATAAATTTATATATAATTTATAATGATTTACTAACAATAAATCAAAAGAATTATTTTAAAAGTTATTATTTTGAAGATCTATCTTTAAGTGAAATAGCAGAAAACTATAATGTTAGTAAAACTTTAATAGGTAAAACATTAAAGCAAGTAGAAAATAAATTAATAGATTTAGAAAATAGTTTAAAAATAAATAATATTCTAAATAAGTTAGAAACTATTAAAGATAGAACAAATGATAAAGATGTAATAACTGAAATTGATAGTATTTTAAATATTTATGATGTAAAAGAATAGAACTTGAAAGTTAATAACTTAACACTTATTAACTTTTTTTTAGAAAAATTATTTTAAAAATACTAACATAATCAAAAGTTAATACATACTAACATTACAATAAATTAATAACAAATATGTAATTAATTTTATCAAATAGTTGTTTTTTTGTATTTAATATGGTATAATTCCAAATGTCAGAGGGAAAAGAAATGATTTTAAAAATATGACAATAAGTGAAAATTCATTTACAATGTCTGGCAGGGAGGTTATGGTATGAAAAAGGTTTATTACAATGTAGAATATGTAAATGGTAATAGTAAAGAACAGAATGGTGTTTCATTTATAACAAATTATAACTATTCTAGTCCCCACTGTATGGTTGTAACATATACTACAAGAATATATTATGAAAGGAGATGGGTTCCAGATCCACGATGTGGCATAAAAGAGGCGGATGTACCAGTAGAAAGAAAAGTTCCTGCTACTTTATTCCCAACTTATGTTGAAAAAATAGAGGATAAATACTATGACATAGTAACCGGTATGGAAGTTGCTTGTTATGATGGAAAATCAACTCCTAAATTACAATTTAAATCTGTTAGATATGAAGATATTAATACAATATATAAATTTTTAACGAGTATGACTCCTGCATATATTTCGAAATATAAAGAAAGATTTAACGAAGCATATAATAGTGCTATGAATGAGTATGCTGAGGAGGAAAGAAAAACAAATTATATTGATAGTTTTAGAGATAATAATGACAGTAATTTCACTAAAAAAATGCATTATTAAAATTAATACTTAACTAGCAAGAGAGAAAAGTCTCCCTTGTTTTTTATTATAAATATTGATAAATAATCTATGTGAAGATAACTCTTTGCTTTTTTATGCTTGTCTATAACCTACTATAATGATAGAATATATGTTAGAAAAGTTGTTAAAAATATATTTAAGGAGGGATATTATGTTTGATTTAGTAAGTAAATATAAACCTAGCGGGGATCAACCAAAGGCGATAGAAGAGTTAGTTAATGGTTTAAATGAAAATAAAAAATATCAAGTATTACTAGGAGCAACAGGTACTGGTAAGACATTTACAATGGCAAATGTAATAGCCCAAGTCAATAAACCAACTCTTGTTTTAGCACATAATAAAACTTTAGCTGGACAATTGTATGGAGAATTAAAAGAATTATTTCCAAATAACCGAGTTGAATATTTTGTATCTTATTATGATTATTATCAACCAGAAGCATATGTTCCTAGTAAAGATTTATACATAGAAAAGGATTCTTCAATAAATGATGAAATAGATGAACTAAGACATGCTGCAACTAGTAGTCTTCTTAAGAGAAAGGATGTTATAGTAGTAGCAAGTGTATCATGTATATATGGTATAGGCGAGGTAGAAGAGTATAAGAATAAGATGCTTTCTTTATCAGTTGGAGATGTGATTGATAGAGATGAACTTTTAGAAAAGTTAGTTAATATGCTTTATGAAAGAAGTACTTTAGATTTCAAACGTGGAACTTTCAGAGCTAAAGGTGATACTATTGAAATAATACCTGTTTATGAAAGAAAAAATGGAATAAGGATAGAACTTTTTGGCGATGAAGTAGAAAGAATAAGTGAATTTGATACCCTTACAGGAGTAATTTTAAGTGATAAGAAAAGTGTAAGTATTTTTCCAGCAAGTCACTTTGTAACAAGTGATGAAAAGTTAAAAGAAGCTATTATGAGAATAGAAAAGGAATTAAAGGAAAGACTAGAAGTTTTAGATAAAGAAGGTAAAATAGTAGAGAAAGAAAGACTTAAGCAAAGAACTATGTATGATTTAGAAATGCTTAGAGAAACTGGTTTTTGTCATGGAATTGAAAACTATAGTAGACATATGGCTTTAAGGGATGAAGGAGAGACTCCTACAACTCTTATGGATTTTTTTGGAGAAGATTATTTACTTGTAGTAGATGAGAGCCATGTTACACTTCCTCAAGTAAGGGCAATGTATAATGGAGATAGAATGAGAAAGCAAACACTTGTTGATTATGGTTTTCGTCTTCCCAGTGCGCTTGATAATAGACCACTAAAATTTGATGAATTTACTAAGAAAATAAAAGAGGCTATATTTGTAAGTGCAACTCCAGGCGATTATGAACTAGATCTTGTAAATAATAAAGTAACTGAACAAATAATAAGGCCTACTGGACTACTAGATCCTACTATTGAAGTAAGAAAAACTGAAGGACAGATAGATGATTTAATAGGCGAAATAAATGATAGAATTAAAAAGAATGAAAGAGTACTTGTAACTACTTTAACAATTAGAATGGCGGAAGAGTTAACTAATTATTTAAAAGAAGTTGGAATTAAAGTAGCATATCTTCATAGTGAAGTTAAAACTTTAGAGAGAATGAATATCATTAGAAATTTAAGGCTTGGCACTTATGACGTGGTAGTAGGAATTAATTTATTAAGAGAAGGAATAGACATACCTGAGGTTAGTTTAATTGCCATTATGGATGCAGATAAACAAGGCTTCTTAAGAAGTACTAGAAGCTTAATTCAAACAATAGGGAGATGCGCTAGGAATGCTAGTGGTAAAGTCATAATGTATGCTGATACTTATAGTGACTCGATGAATGAAGCTATAAGTGAAACGTATAGAAGAAGAAGTATACAAGAGAAATATAACGAAGAACATAATATAGTACCTAAAACTATCATCAAAGAAGTAAGAGAAGTTATAAGTAATGAAGTTAAATCAACTAAAGAGAAAAAGAAAATGACTCTTAATGATAAAAATGAAATGATTAAAAACATAGAACTTGAAATGAAAAAAGCAGCAAGTGAACTTGACTTTGAAAGAGCAATGGAGTTAAGAGATGCACTTTTTGAACTTAGAAGTGGAGACTAAGTTCTTTTTTTCTTTATAAGTGAATAATATATGGTATGAAAAAAATGATATTAATATTTATAATTTTATTTGCAGGGTTAATTAAAGTAAATGCACTTTCTAGTTATGTAGTAATGGATGCTTCAAGCGGGAGAATTCTCGGTGGAGAAAATATTGATAGTGCTGACTTAATAGCAAGCACGACTAAAATAATGACTGCAATAGTAGCAATAGAGAACTTTGATGCATCAAAAATAATATGTGCTGGAGATGAAATAGATGAAGCTTATGGGTCAATGATATATATAAAGAAAAACGAATGTATGACTCTTTACGATTTACTTGTAGGCCTAATGCTTAGAAGTGGTAATGATGCTGCTAATGTAATTGCAGAAAATACTTTTGGATATGATAAATTTATTGATAAAATGAATGAAAAAGCTTCTATTTTAGGAATGAATAATACTGTATTTGAAAATCCTCATGGACTTGATGAAAAAACTAAAAACTATAGTACTAGTTATGATCTCGCACTTTTAATGAAATATGCTATAAATAATAAACTATTTATGGAAATAGATAGTAAGAAAAAATATATGGTGGAAACTAACATGAATACACATTTGTGGTATAACAAGAATAAATTACTTACAATGTATAAATATGCAACTGGTGGTAAGATAGGTTATACCGAGCAAAGTGGACATATTTTTGTATCATCAGCATCTCGCGCTAAGGAAGACTTAATAGTAGTTTCTATGAAAGAAAGCGATAAGTTTAATTTTCATAAAAAACTTTATGAAGAGTATTTTAATAAGTATGATAAATATAGAATTCTTGACAAAAATACATTTGTTTTGAGAGAAAAATATTATAAAGATTACCATTTATATATTAAAGAGAATGTTGATGTAATGCTTAATAAGAGCGAGCTTGATAAAGTAGTTATAAAGTATGAAATAATAAAAAAGAAAAATCCCAAAAAAGATACTCCTATTGGTAAAGCAAAACTTTATGTAGATAGTAAGTTTATTACAGAAACAAATATTTATGCAGTGAGTTATAAAAATAAAAAAGAAAGTGTGCTTTCTAAGTTGTTTTTTTGGAAAAATTAATTTATAATTAACTTGTGATGAATTTATGAAAAGATTACAAAAATTTATAAGTGAATGTGGAGTTGCTAGCAGAAGAAAGGCAGAAGAGTTAATACTTAAAGGGAAAGTAAAAGTAAATGGCGAAACTATAAAAGAACTTGGCTATAAAATTTCTGGAGAGGATACTGTTACAGTAAATGATGTTTTACTAAAGCCTGAATTAAAGGAATATTATTTGCTTTATAAACCAAGAGGTGTAATTAGTTCAGTAAGTGATAATAAAGGAAGAAAAACAGTTAGTGATTTAATTAAAACAAAAGCAAGAATATATCCAGTTGGAAGACTAGACTATGATACAACAGGTATAATACTTCTTACAAACGATGGAGAATTATCTAATTATTTAACTCATCCTAAAAGTGATGTTACTAAAGAATATTATGCCAAGGTAAAAGGTTTCTTTAAAAAGGAAGATGCGCTTACTTTAAGTAGTGGGGTAATTTTAAACGGAGTAAAAACAAAAAAAGCTGTCTTTAAACTAGACAGATATGACAAAAAAAATGATGCTTCCTATGTAAAAGTTATTATTTCAGAAGGAAGAAATCATCAAATAAAAGATATGTTTAAATTACTTAAGTATGATGTTATTAAGTTAAAAAGAGAAAAGTATTCATTTTTAGACTTAAGTGGACTAAAAAGTGGAGAATATAGAAGTTTAAGTACTAAAGAAGTAAAAAAACTTTACAGTTTAAAGTAACTATAAAGTTTTTTTTATTCTTCTACAATTGTAATTGCTTCAGTAGGGCAGTGTTCAATGGTATCTAGTATACTTAATTTATCTTCTTTAGTAACTTCTTTTCCTACTGGCTCTGCTTGTCCATTTTCATCAAAAACTAAATATTCAGGATGGTTCATAATACACATTCCACATCCAATACAAGCATCTTTATTAATATTTATCTTTTCCATAATAGCCTCCTCTTTAATTATATTATGAATTTTTATTAAAATCAACTTCTATTTCTCATAAATATGTGATAAAATAATAATAGGTGGAAGTTATGAGTTCTAGAATGGATAGATATAATAATGAAGTTGAGGAGAATGTAAGCTCTAGAGTTAATAAGAATACTTCTTTATATGAGGATATAAAAAGAAGTAGTTTTACTCGTGTTTCAAATAATGATAATATTAGAGTTATTGAAAGTAGTGGAAAAACTATAGACATAAATAAAATAAAGAAATATATACTTGAAAATAAAGAAGAACCTAGAGTTAGAAAAATAATTACAGTTCCAGAAGAAAAGGTAGAAACAAATAATGTTCCAGAAGAAAAGAAAGTTTATGATATTAATTCTGTTTTAGAAAAGGCTAGAAAATCACGTGAGCTTGATTATGAAAATGAAAGACATAAAAAAATAAGTGAACAAGGATATAACGTTCTTAATAAATTAAAAGAATATGAAAAAGAAGAAGAGAGTTATGAAGAAGATGAGTTAAATACTGAAGAAAGAACTTTAGTAGACTTAATAAATACAGTTACTGTTCATAAAGGAGAAGTAAATCTTTTAGAAGAACTTATGAGTACTGATAAAGATGAAGAGGTAACTAGTCCAATAAAGGAAGAACAAGAAAAGTCAAGTATACTTAAGGAAATACAAAGTAAAAAACTTGAAGAGGAAAAAGAAAAAACACAGGAGTTAGTTAACCTAAAACAAAAGATAAATGATATAGATAAATCTTTTTATACTAATAGTATGAGTTTTAGCAAAGAGGATTTCGAAGGATTTGAAGAACTTGAGAAAAGCGTTAAAAAAAGCGGACGTTTTGCAACTATTGGAATAGTACTTTTATGCTTAGCCAGTTTAGCAACACTAGTAGTAATAGCCAACTATATATTTGAATTAGGACTATTTTAGTATAGTTCTTTTTTTATTTTAATATAATTTAATATGAAACGTATGAGGCTTAGAAAAATGATTAATATAAGTATAAAAGATAAACTACTAATTACGTTTATTTTAGTTTTTCTATGTACGTTTATTATCTTTAAATATATAAATAAAGGAGTGAAAAATGTTTTATCTGTGTATGCCGTGAATGAAATAAAAACAGAAAGTACTCTCTTGATAAATGAAAGTATTAATAATCTTGAGGTAGGTAATTATGAAGAGTATATTAATGTGGTAAAAAATAAAGATGATGAAATTATAAGTGTAGACTTTAATTCACAATTAATAAATAAGAACTTGGTGGAGATAAATAATAAAATTTATAAGAGTTTAAAGTTGCTTGAAACAGGCGAATATAATTTTACAAATGATTTATATATTGAAAAGAATAGGTTAACATACCAAATTCCGTTAGGCTTAATTACGGGAAGTCCTGCTTTAGCCAATCTTGGGCCGAGAGTGCCTTTTAAAGCTAGAATAATTGGAAATGTAGTTTCAAATATAAAAACAGAAATAACTCCTTATGGTATTAATAATTCTTTACTAAAGATTTACATAGATGTAACAGTTAATAGTCGCCTCTCTATGCCTTTTATTAGTGAAGAGATAAATACTCTTGTAAGTACTCCTATAGTGATAAAGCTAATAAATGGACGAATTCCAAATGTGTATGGAGGTGCTTATTCTGTAACTAGTCCTTTTACATCTAGCAATTAACTAAAAAAAGTTTTATAATATAAGTGGTGAATGAATATGAATATTTTAGGAAGTGAATATAAATTAATAAAAGATAATAAAGAATGTTTTGATTTTGATGAAGTGAATGCTAAAGTAACCGATTATTTTAGTGACTATGATTATATTGTAGGTGACTTGGCCTATGGGAAACTAAGACTAAAAGGTTTTACTAAAAAAGAAAATAAGTTAAATAATCCTATTAATGACTATGATAGAATAGACAGTTATATAGAAAATAACTGTGCATATGGATGTAAATATTTTATTTTAGAAAAAATTAATTAAAAAGGTTTGATTTAAACCTTTTTTTGTGGTATTATTTTAATAGTAGGAGAGTGAGATATGAAAAAGATAACTATTGAAAACATGGATGGTACTATGGAAGAAGTAGATCTTGTTAATTCATTTGATGTAAAAGATATAAATAAAAACTTTGTAATTCTCTCTAAAGGTGAAACTTTAAAAGAGGGTATGAGCAAAGTTTATATTTCTGAGGTTGTTGAAGAAACACCTGGTGTATATAAACTTATTGGAATTACAGATGAAAGTGTATGGGATAAAGTTAAACAAGCTATGAAAAACATAGTTCAAGGAGGTTAATTATGGAAATTAGTAAAGCTAAAATGGAAGGCTACAGAGTAATAGGCATAAAGGATACAGATAAAGAAAAGTTAGCAAATCATAATCAAAGTTCTTTTAGTGTAGAACAAGAAGTAAAACCAGCTGAGGTACCAGAAGTAAAAGTAAGTGCTCCTGAGACTTTTAGTGAGCCAGTTGAGACTCCAGTACAAACTGAAGCGCCTGCTGCTACTGAAGAAACTGTAGTAGAAAAACCAGCTGCAGAAGAAGTAAAAGCACCTGAAGAAGAAAATATATTTGATAGAATAGCAAAAGAAAGCGTAGCAGAGCCAACTATACCCGAGACTCCAGTGACTTTAGAAACACCTGCTGCACTAGAAACACCAGTGGTTCCTGGAGAACCTGTACAAAGTGCAGAAGGAAATATATTTGATAATCCAGCAGTTCAAGAAGTAGCGCAAACTGTGCCAGAAGTTTCTCCAAAGGAAGGAGCATTTGATACACCAGCTGTCAGTGTACTAGAAACTCCATCAGAGTTTTATGGTTTAGAAAATGACAAAAATGTTAAAGAAGAACTAATTGATAATGCTAAAATAAATAGTGCTATTCCAGTTAAAGAAGAAAAACAAAGTAGTGCTAATTTAGGAGCAGATGCATTGTCAGCACTTAAATCATTAATAGAAGAAAACGAAAGTTTAAAAGCTGAAAATAGTAGTTTGAAAAGCGAAAATGAAAGCTTAAAAGCTAAAGTTACTGAATTAGCTGAAAGTTTAAATATAGCTAATGCTAGAACAAAAGCAGCTGAGACAACACTTAATGAGGCAATTCAAAGAGATGTTAAGACTTTAAATTAAATTTTAAAGTTTTTTTTTATTATAAATTTCATATAATTTACTAGTGATATTATGAAAGAAACTATTAACTATTATTACAATGTGTATCCTGAAAAAGTTTATGAAATAAATAATGGATGTTATTTCTATTTTAATACGTATAAATATTATTTTATTACTTATGAAAGGGATAAAAGTGAAATTGATTTTTTAGTTAAAATAACTAATGATTTATATAATAGGAATATATTAGTGGATACATTTATAGTAAGCAAAAATAAGACTTATTATGTAGTAGTGGGAGAAAAGATTTACGTGCTTTTAAGAGTTAATAGTATAGAAAATGATATATATAATTTAAGTGATATACGATATTTTAATAATTTATTAATAACTGAAACAAAAATCAGTTTAAATTCAGACTGGGGTATTCTTTGGAAAAATAAAGTTGATAAATTTGAAAGCGAAGTAAGTGAATTTAATATGGATTATCCTTTGATTGAGGAGTCGTTTGACTATTATATCGGATTAACTGAAAATGCGATTAGTTATTTTGAAAATGCCTTTTTAAGTAGTGAGAACGTTAATGTTTGTCTTTGCCATAAAAGATTACCTAAAAATGTATATAGTGGTTTTATAAATAATCCGCTTACATTTGCGTTTGATTATGAAGTAAGAGATGTGGCTGAGTATATAAAAGTGAAGTTTTTTGAAGATTATCTTGACTTTAATGAGGTGGAAGATATTTTATCTAAATTTAATAGGAAAAGTTTAATGTTTTTATTTAGTAGATTATTATATCCATCATATTATTTTGATTTAGTGAAAAAAATTATAGAAGAAGATGAAGAAGAAGTCAAATTATTAAATTATATTAATAGGGTAAATGAGTATGAAGATTTATTGTTAGACATTTATAATGTAATGAACAAAAAATACAATATGCCTCCTGTAGAGTGGTTAAAAAAATAGTGACATTTCTCTTTAAATTTGATACAATTGATTTGTGATGTAAAAATGAATAGTATAAAAGTAGGAAATATTGTTAAAGGCGAGGTAACCGGAGTAACTCCGTATGGTGTTTTTGTAAGTTTACAAGATGAATATTCGGGGCTTGTTCACATTTCTGAGGTGTCTAATAAATATGTAAGGGATTTAGAAAAATTGTTTAATATAGGAGATATAATCAATGTTAAAATAATTGATCTAAATGAGGATAAAAGCCATGCCAAACTCTCTATTAAAAAAATAAACTATAAAGTAGAAAAAGAATTGTCTATGATACCAGAAAGTGGTACTGGATTTGGACTTCTTTCTGAAAACTTACCAAGATGGACCAGTGAAAAATTTAATAAAATAAAAAAAAGTGAAGAAAAATGATAAAAAATGTTGACATGAACTAAATAAAATGGTATATTTATTCATGTCAGCAAGTGATATGGGCGACTAGCTCAGTTGGTTAGAGCATCTGCCTTACAAGCAGAGGGTCGGGAGTTCGAGTCTCTCGTCGCCCACCATAGAAATGCCGAAATAGCTCAATTGGTAGAGCAACTGACTTGTAATCAGTAGGTTACGGGT
>OLHG01001228.1_pt1 | contig 16282 bp, 14 predicted proteins | sample 1605971 | NCBI WGS metagenome assembly OLHG01 (sample SAMN03283289) | human gut metagenome | biome: human-associated habitat; material: feces | host: Homo sapiens | place: Peru | collected 2012 | reverse complement strand
TCGGCAAGGACACCGACGTGCCCGCCGGTGACATCGGCGTGGGCGGCCGGGAGATCGGCTACCTGTTCGGCCAGTACAAGCGCCTCAGCGGCCAGTACGAGGGCGTGCTCACCGGAAAGGGACTGAGCTACGGCGGCAGCCTGGCCCGTACCCAGGCCACGGGCTACGGTCTGCTGTACATCACCGAAGAGATGCTCAAGTGCAACGGCAAAGACCTGAAGGGAAAGACCGTGGCTGTCTCCGGTGCCGGCAACGTAGCCACCTACGCCATTGAGAAGGCCTGGCAGCTGGGGGCCAAGCCCGTTACCTGCTCCGATTCCACCGGCTGGATCTACGATCCCGACGGCATTGACGTAGCCACTTTGATCGAAGTGAAGCAGGTCAAGCGGGCCCGTCTGACGGAGTACGCCAAGGCCCGTCCCAATTCCGTCTACCACGAGGGCAAGGGCGTGTGGACCGTCAAGTGCGATATTGCCCTGCCCTGCGCCACCCAGAACGAGCTGCTGCTGGAGGATGCCAAGACCCTGGTGGCCAACGGCTGCTTCGCCGTCTGCGAGGGTGCCAATATGCCCACCTCTCTGGATGCCACCAAGTACCTCCAGGAAACCGGCATCTACTTCCTGCCCGGCAAGGCCTCCAACGCCGGCGGCGTGGCTACCTCCGCTCTGGAGATGAGCCAGAACTCCCAGCGCCTGAGCTGGACCTTCGAGGAAGTGGACCGGAAGCTCAAGGGTATCATGGTGGGTATCTTCCACAACCTGGATTCTGCCGCCAAGGAATACGGCATGGAAGGCAACTACGTGGCCGGTGCCAACATCGCCGGTTTCCTGAAGGTTGCCGACGCCATGAACGCCCAGGGCATTGTGTAATCGGGTTTCTTTTCTCTCCTTTTTCTCCCCTCCGCAAAAAAGCGGAGGGGATTTTTGCGTTTTCTCCGTTCCGCACAAGGTTTTTTCCCGGCAAAGAACCCTTTTTAGCGCTTCTGCATCTTGATTATTCCGGCGGCAGGGATTACTATTTAGAAATCTTTTGTGTATCTGGCCCACCGAATATCCGCTGCTTTCGGTGGTTTTCCCGAAGAAAGAAGGTTTCTATGGATATTTCCAAAAAGCTGGACTATGTTCGCAGCTACGCCGTCGCCTTTGTCAAGTGGGGGCTTCTGGGCCTCCTGGTAGGGATCCTGGGCGGCTGGCTGGGAGTTCTGTTTCACTACACCCTGGGCGCGCTCACCCAGTTCCGGGGGGCGCACCCCTGGATCCTGTTTTTGCTGCCTGTCGGCGGTCTGCTCACCGTGGGACTTTACCAAGAACTGAAGCTCTCCGGCAACAAGGGCACCAACGAGATCATCGAGGCCACTCTGGACGGCCACCATGTAAGCCCTGCGGTGACCCCTGCCGTCTTTCTGGCCACCTGCCTGACCCACTTCTTCGGCGGCAGCGCCGGACGGGAGGGTGCCGCCCTGCAGCTGGGCGGGTCCCTGGCCTCCCTGGTCGCCCGGGTCTTTCACATCCGCCGGTATGAGCGGAAGATCCTGGTCATGGCCGGCATGAGCGCCGTATTTACGGGCCTGTTCGGCACACCCCTGACGGCAATGATGTTCTGCATGGAGTTTGAGTCTGTAGGCACCTTCTTCTCCCCGGCCCTGTTCCCCTGCTTTATGTCCTCTATGGCCGCCGGTTATGTCTCCCGGCTCCTGGGGGTCTACCCGGAGGCGGTGGACCTGACTGTCCTCTACACCTTCACCCCATACAACGGCGGCCGGTATCTGCTGCTGGCCCTGGGGATCTCTCTGCTGAGCATCTTCATGTGCTGGTTCATCCACAAGGCGGAGCACCTGTCCCAGGAGCTGCTGGAGGATCCGAAAACCCGGATCCTGGTGGGCAGCATTCTGCTGGTGGCCCTGACCCTGGCCCTGGGGGACCAGCGGTTCAACGGTGCCGGAATGGACATGGCCCTGGATGCCGTCAACGGTCAGGCGGACTGGTACAGCTTCCTTGTGAAGCTTCTGTTTACCGCCATTACCCTCAGCGCCGGGTTCAAAGGCGGTGAGATCGTGCCTACCTTCTGCATCGGTGCCACCTTCGGCTGCGTCTGGGGCGGTCTTCTGGGACTGGACCCAGGGTTCTCTGCCGCTCTGGGCCTGGTGGGCCTTTTCTGCTGCGTCACCAATTCTCCCCTGGCCTCCATCGTTCTCAGCGTGGAGATGTTCGGCGGTGCCAATGTGTACACCTTCACCTTTGTCAGCATTGTCTGCTTCGTTCTCTCCGGCAACAGCAGCCTCTATTCCAGCCAGGTCATGGTCTTCGACAAGACCACCCTGCCCCGGCCCTTCCGGAGCGCCCAGGCCAAGGATCCCCAGAAGCCCGCATAAACAAATGCCGTCACCGCGAACCAAAACCGCGGTGACGGCATCTTTCTTTACTTTGTTTCCCAGTTGTCTCCCGTGGCGTAGTCGATGGTCACTCCGGGCTGAACATTGTAGCAGTATACGTTGAAGCACACACCCTCTCCCCCGTCCTCTACGGACCAGGCCTCCATGAGGACACCCTTGGCAACCAGATCCTCTCCGTCAAACAGAGGGGTCACCCGGTAGAGCACATGGTTGTTTGTTTCCTTTACGTAGTCCGCCACCATATTCTCAAAGGGCAGCATTCCGGTCACGTTCAGATATCTTGTGCCGGTGATCAGGTTCTGGCTGTTGGCGTTCTCTGCCGTCAGCTGGTAGCCGATCAGATGGCACCGGTTATACAGGTATTTCCCGTCTACGAAGTCATACTTGGATACCTGCCAGCCTGTGGGCTTCACGGAGCCGATGGCCCCCCGCTTCTCTGTAGGCATCAGGTCCTGACCCACGTTGGCCTCCGCCGGTCCGCAGCGGCCCAGAGGATCCAGGGGCGAATAGGTTTCGTAGGAGGTTTCCGTATACTGGGGCTCCGTAAAGAAGGGCCGGTTGCCGTTGACGGCCACATAGGCCTGACCGGAATAGGCCGGAATGGAATCCAGGTTGACCGTTGCCCCGGTTTGCAGGGGACCAAAAAAGTAGGTATACGCCAGGGAGACCAATGCCAGCACCAGAACGATCAGCAGCTGCTGCCAGGATAGGGCCTGCTGCTTCTTTCTTCTCTTCGCCATGGGTTACTCCTTGTGGATGTAGATTTCTTCGGTGATTTTTTCGTGGGAAAAGCCAGGGAAGTCCTCCCAGCGGTCCAGCTGCCATATCTCTTCCCCACCGGGGAAACAGAATCTCTCGTCTCCGGGATAGTCCCGGTTCCAGCGGTAGAGGATGATCCTTTCCGCCGGTGCATCCGTAGGCCCTTCCCAGAAGCAGAAGCCCCCCGCCGGCACCGCCGCGGGATCCGATACAATTGTCAGCTCCGCCTCAGGAAACCCGGCAAAGAGCCCTTTGGTCTCCTCCGCCAGCCACAGTCTCCCGCCGCTTTTCTCCAGCATCCGGCCGCAAACCACCCGGTCCCGGCTCTGCCGCCGGTGGTTGAACCGCAGCCCCAGGGCATTGTCCGCACAGGATATCAGGATCATGAGGCACCTCCATCGAGTCCAATCACCACCGGCACGCAGTAATACAGGGGACTTGCGTACCGGGCGGCCCCGTTCAGGTGGGTCAGCAGGAGTCCCGCTGTCAGCAGCACCAGGGGCAGAAGCTCCACAAGGCGCTGCCTGTTTTTCTGCTTCCAGGCGGCAGCCAGCAGGAGCAGCGTCAGCCAGGTGTAGGTACCGGGGCTGATGAGTTCCTTTAGGGGGAAGGTGTCCGTAGCCGCCCACAGCTTGTCCTCAAAGGCTCTCCGGGTATCCTCCGGGAGCCAGTGGGAAAAGTTGCTGTCCGCTTTGGGATCCACCTCCCGGAAGGGATGCATGGCCACGCTGATGCGCTCGCCCCTGACGCTCCAGGGGGTAAAGTAGTAGTTCCGGGAATAGACCAGGGCCTCCAGGCAGGTCAGGGGATGGCGCAGGAAGAATTTGCCGTGAAGGGCCAGATAAGCCCGGACCTGGGTCTCGTTTTCCGCGTGGTAGGTCCGCTTGATGGTATCCACACCTCTTGTGGAGAACCCGGACACCACAGTGTCGTAATCCAGCACCGCGGCAATGGTCTGCTTCTCCGCCTCCGTCAGCTCCCCGTCATATCTGGCGCAGTAGAAGCCGGTAATGGGGTAGAAGAAGCTGTAGTTTTCCTGCTCCATAGGCTTTTCCACACCGATCAGCGGAAAGAGCAGACCGTTCAGGAGAAAATGGACCGCCAGCAGGGCCAGAGTCCCCACCGTTAAAATCTTGCGTTTTTCCCCTTCCAGCAGGGCCAGCCCCAGCAAAGAGAAGGCCACCAGAAATACGGCCCCCTTCCGGGTAGCCGCCGCCAGCAGGGCCAGAATGGCCAGCCGGAGCCAGTCCCCCCTGGAGCCGCCCCGGGCTGTGCGGCAGTAATAAAGCACGAAGAGCAGGTAGACCGGCGCGTGGATAAAGTCCTTCAGTGCCGCGGCGCAGAAGGAGGCAAAGGCGGGCACCAGGCCAAAGAAGGCGCACAGGAGTGCCCCGGCCTTCCTAGTCCCCCTCTGGGCCGTCAGCTCCTCGCAGGCAAAGCCGCAGGCGAAAAGCCCCAGAAGGGTCTGAAAGATCACGCAGCAGAAGATCCCCCAATTGTCCCCGCCGATCCTTTGGCCCAGGGTAAAGAGAGGGCCGTAGACAAAGCTGAGGATCAGCGGGTTAGAGGCCTCATAGGGCATAACCCCTTGAAATTGCAAAATTTGGGCATCGGTATCCGCGTAAATAGATCCGGGAGACCGGAGGACCAGGATGGGCAGCCAGCACAGGAGCAGCACCCCCGCCCACAGCAGCATCCGCTTCCGGGACCGGGGAATGGGCTCCCGGACCTGCCGGGGCCGGTTCAGGAGCCTGCAGAAGAGCAGCACCGCCCCATACCAGCACAGCCCTCCGGTAAGCCAGAAGAGCAGACTCTCGGCGTTTCCCGCCTCCGGGAAGGCCCAAAGGTTTTCCAGCATTCCCGTGGGGGACTGGTGGATGAGGGTCATACCGGCAAAGAACAGCCCCAGAACAACGCCGGGCCAGAATATCTTTTTTTCCTCCTTCAGGGCCCGGACCGTGCCGAAGCCCGCCGCCAGGCACAAAAGGCCCAGGATCAGCAGTCCGATTTTCCCCCCGGACAGGCTGTAGGCCAGGCCAAAGCGCAGATGGGCACCGGCGCTTCCCTCACCGGCCCCCCACTGAATGGCCCGGAGCATCAGGCCGGAGGCCAGGCAGATACCGGCCCACAGCAGGGCGCATAGGAGCCCCTTCCATTCTTTTCGCATCCCGTTGGCCATATCGCGCCTCACAGTTCCCAAGGGAAGGGCTTATCCTTCAGCACGGACTGACGGATATAGCGGAAGGTCTCCTCCTCCCCCTTATCCCGGAGCATTTCCAGAAGGTAGCCCAGGGCTTTTTCCGTATTTGGGTGCATCAGCAGCCGTTCCCGGCTTTTTTGGAAGTATTTCACGGGAGAGGCCGATGTATAGGCCTTCCCCTGATAGGTCATGCAGGCTGCCCGCCGGTCCATGACCATCTCCACTAAGTACCGCCTGGGCATTTCCACCGACTCATAGCGGCGGGTCTCCAGACTCAGGTCCGTCCAGTATTCGTAGTGATGCTTGTTCCGGCCCTTGTGGTGCATCCAGGCCAGGCTGTAGCCCTTGTCCTCCCGCTCGGCGGTGTTGGGGCTCCGGGTGCCCTGGTAATACCTGGCTCCATTCCAGAACTCCACCGGGGAGAATTTGGAAAGGTCGTGGGTCAGCCCCTGGCGGTAGAGCCCTACCCGGAAGCAGCCGCACATCACCAGCCACCGGTGGTGGCTGATGGTTTTGAGATGTCCCCAGATGTGCATAGCGCTTATCCTTCCGAAACCACGATCTCACTGACCTTCAGCCCCGGATTTCTCCGGCAGGTGAAGTCAATGGCCCAGTAGCTGGAGAAGACCAGCAGGTTCCGGCCCCGGTAGTCCTCCAGCAGCTCCGCGTCGGTGCCCAGATTCAGGTCCGTCAGCTCTCCGGGGTACTCATCGATCAGCCGGATCTCCTCGTAGGGCAGGCCCTCCATGCGCAGATCCACGCCGTATTCGTTCTTCATCCGGTATTCAAACACATCAAACTGCAGCGTACCCACAACGCCTACAATGACCTCCTCCATACCGGAATTCGGTACCTTGAAGATCTGGATCGCGCCCTCCTGGGCGATCTGCTCCGTGCCCTTTACAAACTGTTTGCGCTTCATAGAGTCCTTGGCGGACACCCGGGCGAAATGCTCCGGAGCAAAGGTGGGGATGCCGGAATAGGTGAACTTCTTGCCGGGCACGGTAATGGTGTCGCCAATGGCAAAAATGCCCGGGTCAAACACGCCGATCACGTCCCCGGCGTAGGCCTCTTCCACGATTTCCCGCTCGGCCGCCATCATCTGCTGGGGCTGGGACAGGCGCATTTTCTTGTTTCCCTGGACATGATAATATTCCGCGTCCCGCTGGAACTTGCCGGAGCAGATGCGCATAAAGGCCAGCCGGTCCCGGTGGGCCTTGTTCATGTTTGCCTGGATCTTGAAAACGAAAGCAGAGAAATCCGGGCTGAAGGGGTCGATGGTGCCGCAGTCCGCCACCCGGGCCAGAGGCGGGGGCGTCAGCTGCAAAAAGGCCTCCAGGAAAGGCTCAATGCCGAAGTTCGTCAGAGCGGAGCCGAAGAACACCGGGCTCAGCTGGCCCTTGCGGACCTCCTCCAGGTCCATTTCCCGGCCGGCGGACAGAAGCTCCACATCGTCAATGAGCTGTTGATGCTTCTTTTCACTGCCCAGGTGCTCTGCCACCTCCGGATCGTAAAGGTCGATGGCCACTTTTCCGGCCTTATTCTTGCCGGACACGCCGGAGAAGAACAGCAGCTGGCTATTCTCCCGGTCGTACACCCCCTGGAAATCCTTGCCGGAGCCAATGGGCCAGTTCATGGCGTAGGTCTCGATGCCCAGCTCCCGCTCCAGCTCATCCAGCAGGTCGAAGGGGTCCTTGGCCTCCCGGTCCATTTTGTTGACGAAGGTGAAAATGGGAATGTGCCGCATGGCGCAGACCTTAAAGAGCTTCCGGGTCTGGGGCTCCACGCCCTTGGCACCGTCGATGACCATGACGGCAGAATCCGCAGCCATCAGGGTCCGATAGGTGTCCTCGGAGAAGTCCTGGTGACCCGGGGTGTCCAGAATATTGATGCAATAGCCGTTATACTGGAACTGCATAACGGACGAGGTAACGGAAATACCGCGCTGCTTTTCGATCTCCATCCAGTCGGAGGTGGCGGCCCGGGAGTTCTTCTTCCCCTTGACCACACCGGCCTGGGCAATGGCCCCGCCGTAGAGCAGGAATTTTTCTGTCAGAGTGGTTTTACCGGCGTCCGGGTGGGAGATGATGGCAAAGGTGCGGCGGCGTTTGATTTCTTCTTCCAATGTTGACATGGTTAGTCCTCCGTTTGTTCTGGGTTTTTCTGTTCTTCCAAAAGAGGGCTAATGCGGACTGTGAAGCGGCATAGGTTCCTCCAAAATAACGAAATCAGAATAAATCATCTTATTTTAACACAAACGGCGCCTTGTTACAAGGGGTTTTCAGGCTTTTTTCCGTTATGAAAATCCGGCCCGCGGTTGCGGGCCGGAAGAATCAGGTAATATTGGGATAGATGGTTGGCATACTCCTGGGGATCTCCCGCCTCCTGGTCAGGACCCACAGGACGGTGCCCAGCAGCACCACCCCCGCCAGGGAGCTTCCCATGACGGTATAGGCGAAGGCCGCCTGATTGCCGTGGCGCTGGACATAGTACTCCATCCATCCTGCCAATCCCAGCAGCACCAGGCAGGAGCCCAGCACCGTCAGGCAGCCGGGCGTCCAGCCATTGGCCCGGCGGTAGCGGACGGCGAAGACGGCCAGAGGGACCACCACCGCCGCCACGCAAAGGATCTGCACCACACTGACAAAGCCGTTGCTGCGGAAATAGAGGGAATCAAACCGGGTAGAGTCCAGCACCGCCTGGGCGGCTCCATAATAGAGGCAGAACATCCAGAATAGGTCTCCGTCCTTCCGGCGGCAGCCTTTCCTTCCCCAGAAATAGAGCCCCACCAGCAGGAGAAATACCGCCGCCGTCACCAAGGCCTGGATGAGAAAGGTGGCCAGCCGGTATTCCGTGGCCCCTGTGCTTGGATTCACCAGTGCGCTGGCCCAGATGCTTCCTTCTGCAACAATCCCCCCTCTGTCTGCCGTGTTGCACAGCCCGGAGAGCCTGCCCAGGCTCACTGCCCCGGCCCCGGCAACGCTCATAGCATCCAGCATGGCCCCAAAGTGCCGCCCCCGGCGGACCAGAGCCGCCAGGCAGGCCGCCAAAAAGCACCCGGCGAAGGCCCCCATCAGGGCCAGACCTCCTACGGAATAGTCCGTCATGGCCTCCTGTAGGCTCCGGTAGCTGTCCTGCCGGAAATACCAGTGGCACAGTCTCGCCAGCACCAGGCCCAGCCCCAGGGCCAGGGGCACCACGCAGAAGGCACCCACCACATCCGGCTCATCCCAAAGATAGAAGAACCAGAAGAGGAAGACCCCTACCGCCGCCGCAAAGGCCACAATGACGGTGCTCCAATAGATGCTGTAATGGCCGATCAAAAACGCCACAGAGTCCATTTGTTATTCCTCCTTTGGCTTTGCCGTGGCAAAATAGATGATGTCACTGATCCTGCGCTGGCTGCCGTAGTTCACCTGATTGATGACCTCGTTGTCCATGACCACCGTGGCCGTCTGGCCTCCATCCAGGTTGTAGGCCTGGCGGCAGCCGGTGGAGGCAAAGAGTTTGGCGAAACGGATGATGTCCGGGGTAGAGGTGTCCTCCCCGTCCCGGTTGCAGGCAAGATAGAGATAGTGGAGCTTATCCAGCTGGCCGATCCCCGCCCGGGCGTAGCAGCGGTCCATTTCCCCGATGGGGTAATTGACCCGCCAATGGACCTCCCCATCCTGGACCAGGGTAGGCCCGAAGGACAGGCTGAACCGGATCCGGTTTTCGTCCACGTACTTCTGGAGCTCCTCCAGGTCCCCGAAGCTCTCTCCCACGGTTACCTGCAAATTGCCCTCAGAATCAATATAGCATTGGTCCGGCAGAGAACGGCTGGTCCGCAGGCCCACTCCGTCCAGCACCACGGTGCCGTCTGGCCGGTATCCATAGTAATCCGCGCTGCAGGCCACCACGGCGTTGACGGTCTGGGACATCTCCGTGGTCAGCATCAGCTTTCCGGAGCCGAAGCTGTCTCCCGCCAGATACCGGCGGAATTGGGAGGGGTCCATGATCTTCACCTCGGAGAAGGTCACCGCCAGCTCATCGATGACCTGTTTCCAGGTAATGGCCAGGATCGTTTCATCCAAATAATAGTGGACCTCACTGCCGGGAAGCAGGGTGACCTCTGTGGAAAAATAGGTATCCTGCCCCTCCAGCACATCCTTAGCCTCTTCCAGCAGCCATCCCAGGCTCTGGGGGTCGTCGGTGGTGCCGTAGCGCTGGGGATCCGGTTCCGGAGCCGCCGGAGCGTCCGCCGCGATCCAGTAGGTCTTTTTCACCGAGGCAATGCCTGCCAGAGCATCCGCCAATTGGTTGTGAATGGCGTTGCCGTATCGGGCCCCCAGGTCCGTCTCCACGGTGGAGACGCTGCCGGTCTGACCGCTGCCGAAAAGCAGCAGCGTCCCCAGTATCCCCCCGGAAAGGGCCACCATGGCCATACACAGAAGCACCGTCAGCAGGGTTTTGACTGCTTTCATCCCCTCACCCCTTTTCCAGTCCGCCGGAGAGCAGATCCAGCAGCCTCTGATCCGGCCGGACCCACCAGCTGCCGTTTACGTAACACAGGCCCAGCGTCAGGGTCTGCTGCCGGGTTTCCACAGGTCCTTCCATGGCTTTCTTCGCCGCCTTCAGGATCACACTCTCCGTCACATCCTGCCGGTAGCCTCCCTGGTCGTCATAGACCTCTTCCATACTGTCCGCGGCCTGGATCCTCTCCGTCAGGATCTCCGGGGCCAGCACCCCCATGCGCTCTGTCAGGGCTTTCAGGTCCGGCAGGGTCACGGTCACCTCCTGGCTGAGGCCACGGGTCCCCGGGTAGAGGCCCCCGTCCAGGGTGTAGCTCAGACCGTCATAGTAGTATTGCCACAGAAGGCCCTCTGCGCTCTGTGCGCTTTGGTCCGGCACCGTGAATTGGGGCGTTCCCAGAATATATCCTCCGGCAGCCTCCAGGTTCCCTTGGACCAGAGCCTCCATCAGTCCCCGGGCGGCATTTTCCGCCTCCGGGTCCATGTCCACCACCAGCGTTCCCCGGGCCGGTGCCGTAAAGGCCGCGAATACCGTCAGTCCCCCCAGCACAAAGGCCAGCAGAAGGCTGACAATACACCATGCTCTTCTTCCCTTCATTCCCGTTCCTCACTTTGCGGATTGGTTTTCCATCCTAGTTTTGTGCGTTCCGGGATTATTATACACACAGGGGGTGTTGTGGTCAACATAATAAATTCTTAAGAATAAAGAAATACCCTCTCCTGGGAGAGGGTGGACCGGCGAAGCCGGGACGGGTGTGGGGCGGCACCTTCCCCCAGGGAAGGGCAGGGGTTTACTTACCGTCCACCCTTTCCCGGACCATTTTCACCACGGTGCCGGACAGGAGGAACAGGCCGATAAGGTTGGGGATGACCATCATGCCGTTGAAGGTTTCGGCCAGGTCCCACAGCAGCCCCAGATCGATGGTAGCGCCCAGAATGGCCACAAAGGAATAGACGATCATAAAGCCTCGGTTGGCCTTGGAGCCCACCAGAAATTCCATACACCGGGTGCCATAGAGTCCCCAGCCGATGATGGTGGAGAAGGCGAAGCAGCACATGGCCAAGGCCGCCAGCAAGGATGCGATATTGCCATAGACCGCAGTAAAACCGCTGATGGTCAGCTCCGCCCCCGCCGCCGCGCCATAGTGAATACTCTCCCCGCTGATGAGGATAACAAAGGCGGTCATGGAGCAGATGACAATGGTATCGGCAAAAACCTCGAAGATGCCGAAGTAGCCCTGACGGATGGGGTCATCCACGTCGGAAGCGGCGTGGGCGATGGAGCCGGTGCCCAGGCCCGCCTCGTTGGAGAAGATGCCCCGGGACACGCCCTTTTTCATACACAAGAACAGACTGCCCACGGCACCGCCGGTGACGGCGGAAGGATTGAAGGCCCCCTTGAGGATCATGGCCAGCACCCCCGGCACCCGGTTCAGGTTCAGCACCAGCACCCCCAGGGCCATGGTCACATACACCAGGGCCATAAAGGGCACCAATTTTTCCGCCACATTGCCAATGCGCTTCAAGCCCCCTACCAGCACCATAGCCACCAGCAGGGCAATGCCGATGCCGATCCCCAGGTTGACGCTCTTCAGGGCCCCGGCGGAGGAGACCAGGTTGAAGTTCACCAGGGCCGTATCGATGGCCGTGACGATGGCGTTGACCTGGGTGGCGTTGCCGGTGCCGAAGACCGTCAAAACGCCCAGCACCGCGTAAATAACCGCCAGGAACTGCCACTTCTTCCCCAGGCCGTTCTTGATGTAGTACATGGGTCCTCCGACCCAGTCCCCTTCCCGGTTCTTCTCCCGGAAATGGACCGCCAGGGTGACCTCGGCGAACTTGGTGCACATGCCCAGCAGGGCGCTGCACCACATCCAGAACACAGCGCCCGGCCCGCCGATGGCGATGGCCCCCGCCACACCGGCAATGTTGCCCGTGCCTACGGTAGCCGCCAGAGCGGTGCACACCGCCTGGAAGGGAGTGACCGCCCCCTGGGCAGCATCGGTTTTGTGGAACATCCGGCCGAAGGTCTCCTTCATGGAGATGCCGAATTTGCGGATCTGAATAAACCGGGTCCGGAAGCTGAGCCACAGGCCCACGCCCACAATGCACACCATAGCGGGCACACCCCAGACGAAGTTATTCACCGCCGAATTGACAGCAGCAATGGTTTCCATAGATCGTCCTCTCTTTTTTCAAACAAGATGAGGTCTATTGTACCACACCGGCGGTCAGATGTCCATCAGAAATCAAAAGGCACAACCGTCAGATCTTTGGGGAATTTGTTCAATACTTCGCATCCGGTTTCCGTGATCAGCACCAGGTCCTCGATGCGGACGCCGATGTTCTCCTCCGGGATGTAGATGCCCGGCTCCACGGAGAAGCACTGGCCCGGACGGATCACCGCCTGATTGACGGCGGACACGTCCCCGGCCTCGTGGACTTCCAGGCCGATGGAGTGGCCGGTGCGGTGGGTGAAGTATTTCCCGAAGCCCTTTTCTGTGATGTAGTCCCGGGCAGCCTTGTCCACATCACACATCCGGTTGCCCGGCTTTGCGGCGGCAATGCCGCGAAGATTGGCTTCCTTGACGATTTCATAGATTTCCCGCTGCCGGTCGCTGACAGAACCCAAAAACACCGTCCGGGTCATGTCGGAGCAGTAGTCCTCCCTCCGTCCGCCGATGTCCAGCACCACGCAGTCGCCGGGCTTTCCTCTGGTGTCGTCGGTGACATGATGGGGGTCCGCCCCGTTGCCGCCGAAGGCGGTAATGGGTTCGAAGGAATAGCCCTGATTTCCCGCTTCCAGATAGAATTTCAGCAGGAGATCCCCCAGCTCTTTTTCCGTGTGGTTCTCCCCCAGAACGCCGATGATCCTGGCCATGACAGCGTCATTGTCCCGGGAGGCGGCCCGCATCTTCTCCTGCTCGGCAGGGGTCTTGATGGCCCGGACCCCGTCGATGATGGGAGAGGAATTGACGCACTTGCAGTTCACCAGCTCCTGGAGCCGAAGCAGAAACCGAGCCGGCCAGTTTTTATCCACAGCCAGCGTCTCTTCTGTGGAAAGGTATTCCGCCACAATGGCCGGGCCGTCCTGGGTGTCGTTATAATAGGTGATGGGTGCTCCCAGGTCCCTGGGCTGGCGGAACAGGTCGTTGATGAAGAATCGGTGGTCTCCGCCGGTCTTCAGCAGCAGCACCAGCATCCGCTCTCCCGGCTCTATACGGGTGCCGGTCAGGTAGAAGATCACCGCCGGATCGGAGATGATAAGCTGATGGATGTGTTGCGCATTCATGGCAGAAAGAATATTTTGCAGCTTGATTTCGTTCATAGGATGACCTTCTTTGGTAATGATAATCTCTCCTCCCCCAAGGGGGAGCGGAGTTTTCCTTATCTTACCACACCCTTTCCCATTTCTCAACCAAAAAACTCCGCACTCATTTTGCGGGTGCGGAGTTTGCAAAAATAACGCATGTATTCGCCCGGGCGTTAGCCGTTTACGGGACCCAGCAGCAGCTCGCATTCATCATGGGCCTGGGCGCATTGGTAATAGACCTGGTATCCGATTTTTGTTCCCGTGATCAGTGCGTAGCCGGCCTTTAAATATACCGTTGACGAAATCACGCCGTCGTTATAAAAATGCAGCTCTTGGGTAGGGAAACCGTTGGAAAGCTTGTACTCCGGAATATACTCTTCCCTGAGCATATAATCCGTTTGCAGCGTCGCATAAAAACTTCTAAGGTTTGCCCAATCTGCCATGACCTTTGCCTTGTGTATCTGCTTTGTAAATGTCGGGATGGCAATGGCGACCAAAATAGCAATGACCGCCACAACGATCAGCATTTCCATCAGGGTAAACCCTTTGTTTTTCTTGTTATCCATAAAAACCCTCCTTTTGGATGTATCGTAGCATCAGAACGAACATTTGTCAACGGATTCACCGGAACTTTTTGAGGTTTTTGATACAAAAGTCCCTCCCGGCGCTTTGGCGATCACCGGGAGGGGCACAATTATCTTTCTTCTCTGAAATAGGGCACACCCAGGCTCTCCGGAGGCTGGTTCTCCCGCTTGTTGCGCATGGAGGTCAGCACCAGGACCACAATGGTGACCACATAGGGCAGCATCTTGTAGAGCTCCTTGACCGCCAGATTCGTGCCGGTGGGCAGGAACAGGTACAGGATATAGAGGCCGCCAAAGAGCACAGAGCTGAAGATCCCCACATTGGGCCGCCAGATGGTGAAGATCACCAGGGCGATGGCCAGCCAGCCCCGGTCCCCGAAGGCATCGTTGGACCAGACGCCGCAGGCGTAGTCCATGACGTAGTACAGCCCGCCCAGCCCCGCGATCATGCTGCCAATACAGGTGGCCATGTATTTATACCGGGAGATGTTGATGCCCGCCGCGTCAGCGGTGGCGGGGCTTTCGCCCACGGCCCGGAGCTGCAGACCCACCCGGGTCTTTTTCAGCACATAGGAAGCGATCAGCGCAATGGCAATGGCCACATAGGCCAGGAAGCCGTAGCTGAGAAACAGCTTGCCGAAGACACCGGTGGTTTCCGCCAGGGGCAGACTCTTGCGGAAATAGCCGGAGGTAGCGGACAGGGCAATCGAGGGCACCTCTGCCTTGGTGAGCTTAATGAGGGAACCGCCAAAGAAGTTGCCAAAGCCTACGCCGAAGGTGGTCATGGCCAGGCCCGTTACGTTCTGGTTGGCCCGAAGGGTCACCGTAAGGAAGCAGTAGAGAAGGCCCATCAGCAGGGATCCCAGCAGGCAGCAAATCAGCGGGATCAGCACCGCCAAGGTGCCATTCATATTGCCGGACTGCTCATAGAAGAAGGCCCCGATGACACCGCAGATACCGCCAACATACATAATGCCGGGAATACCCAGGTTCAGGTTGCCGGACTTCTCCGTCAGCGTCTCGCCGGTGGAGCCGTAAAGCAGGGGGATGCTCTGCATGACGGCTCTTGGGAAAAAGGAAACAAAATCAAACATTCTTCTTCTCCTCCTTCCGGTTTTCTTTCAGGAAATTCAGCTTGTAGCTGATAAAGAATTCGCTTCCGATGATAAAGAACAGAATGATGCCCGTCAGGATATCTCCAAAGGAGTGGTTCAGGGAGTAGATCGTGGAGATCTCGCTGGCTCCCCGGTCCAGGAACACCAGCAGCAGGCTTGTAAAGACCATGCCAAAGGGATTGAACTTTGCCAGCCAGGCCACCATAACGGCGGTGAAGCCCCGGCCGCCGGCAATGGTGGTGGTAATGGTGTGATCCGTACCGCCTACCAGCAGGAGCCCCGCCAGGCCGCAGATCGCGCCGGAGAGGAACATGGTGCGGACAATGACCTTGCCGACCTTGATGCCCACATATCGGGCGGTGCGCTCGCTTTCGCCTACCACGGCGATCTCGTAGCCCTGCTTGGACCGGGTCAGATAGAAATACATAATGACTGTCAGCACCGCTACCACCAGGATATTCAGCAGGTACTTGTAAGTGCCAATCTGAGGCAGCCAGCCGGCCTCCGTAGACTGGTTGATAATGCCGATCTTACCGGCTCCCTTGGGCACCTCCCAGAGAATGACGAAGTAGGCAACCAGCTGGGTTGCCACATAGTTCATCATCAGGGTGAACAGGGTCTCATTGGTGTTCCACTTGGCCTTGAAGAAGGCGGGCAGGAAGCCCCAAATGGCACCGGCCACGAGAGATGCGATGAGAGAAATCACGATCAGCAGAGGCGTGGAAACCTTGTTACCCAGCAGGATCATGCAGCTGGTGGTGGCCAGGCAGCCGATCATCGTCTGACCCTCGGCGCCGATGTTCCAAAAGCGCATCTTGAAGGCGGGAGTCACGGCCAGGGAGATGCCCAGCAGAACGGCCACATTACGGAAGGTCACGCCGATACGGCGGGAGGTGCCGAATGCGCCGGAGAGAATGGTGGCATACACGCTGAGGGGATTTTTGCCGGTGAGGATCGTGGTGATCAGGCCACAGAAAACCAGCGCCAGCAGCAGAATACCGCCGCGGATCAGAAGCGCCTTGGACAGAGGCAATGTATCACGCTTAGAAATCTGAAATAGGGACTGCTTCTTATGCATCTTCCTTGCCTCCTTCCACGCGGGTCATCAAGGCGCCCACTTCGCGCTTGTCGGTCTTGCGGGCGTCTACTACGCCGGAGACCTGGCCGCCGCAAAGGACCACGATCCGGTCACACAGCTCCAGCAGAACATCCAGGTCCTCGCCTACATACACAACGGCGACACCCTTCATCTTCTGCTCGGTGAGCAGGTTGTAAATGGTATAAGAGGTGTTGATGTCCAGGCCGCGGACGGCATAAGCGGTCATCAGTACAGAGGGCTGCTGGGCGATCTCGCGGCCCACCAGGACCTTCTGCACGTTGCCGCCGGAAAGTCGGCGGACGGGGGTGC
>OLHG01001225.1_pt1 | contig 16307 bp, 15 predicted proteins | sample 1605971 | NCBI WGS metagenome assembly OLHG01 (sample SAMN03283289) | human gut metagenome | biome: human-associated habitat; material: feces | host: Homo sapiens | place: Peru | collected 2012 | reverse complement strand
TTTATTTTTTCATTTATTGTGACATATCTATTGTAAACCTATATAAAGGACAGCCTAGTAGACTGTCCTTTTGAGTTCTAAAAGAGCTCAGGATTTATAAATGATAATCGGAATTTCGGAGTTTATGTTCTCATATAAGATTTTTGCATTATTTTTTGGCATATTCACACAACCATGTGAACCGTCAGTCTTATAAATATTCCCTCCGAATTTTCCATTCCGCCACGATGCATCGTGAAACCCAATACCACCATTGAATGGCATCCAGTATTTCACAGGAGAAGCATATTTCGAACCATCATTATTTGTTCCTCTTAAAACTGCATCTGTAGTTTTATAGGTTAAATAATACAATCCTGTAGGAGTACTATGGCCTCCCGCAACATTTCCTGTTACGCACAAAGATTCGAGAATGCACTCTCCATCTTTATACATCCAGACAGTTTGTCTTGTTATGTCAAGTTCGACATATGTATTGCCAATCTCTAACGGTGTACTAGTGTAAAAAGGTTCTCTTGTAAACTTTTCAGATCTAGAAAGGTTTTCTTTTAACCAAGAAGCTTCTTTCTCTTTGTCTAAAGACAATGTCGAACTTTTGCTTGTCGGTACAGTGATGAAATCTAGTCCAGTTGGCTTAAATTTAATACCTTTGCTTTTAGTTTCAACTTTGTTGCTAAGAGAATCCAGAAAATCTGGTAAATGTTTTTCTAGCGAAATTTCATATTTTCCATCATTTCTTTCAACCCAATTCTTCATCACATTAGCATCAAGAGTGTAAGTAGTACCATTCTTTAATTTATATACCACTGTTGTAGCTAATACAGAATTAATTGCTTCTATTTGCGGTTCAAGCTCTTCGTCGATAGCCTCCCACACCTGTTCTTTTAGATTCGAGAAATTTATTACAGTAACATTATTCACTAATTCTGTAATAATATAGTCAGCAGCATCATCGATTGTAACTCGAATTTCTTCAGGTGTACGATTAAAAGCATAAGTTTGTGTTCCATCATTCCACTCAATATAAGTGTTATCTAATGCGGTTCCCTCACTCCAATCCTCAGTCAATTCAGATAAATAATCTTTGGTATTCGACTTATTAAACTCTAAGAACGCTGAGATATCGTAATCTTTGTTGTTCGTGAACGAAAACAATTTTTGCTCTTTAAGGAATCCTTCTATGATTTTATATGCTTCCGAGTTAAGACTAACTCCCAGAGTACCTGCATTTGTGCTATAAGATCTTCCATCCGAAAACTGGATTTCGATTTTCTTATTTGCCAGTTCCTCCTCGATCTTGCTCTCTGCTTCCATCGCAGACATAAAAGAACAATTTATGCCCTGGATATAGGTATTGCCTAAGAATCTGATGTTTCCAAAAACAAATTTTCCCAGGATCAATGCTCCAATAAAGATAACAACTTTAACCCAAGTCCGCAATCTGTACTTCTTCCTCTTCTTTACTCTTTTTCCTTGCGTCGTGCTCACATAATTCATTATAAATCCTCCCTCTTGCATTATATAGTCTAGTTATACTTATAAATTATGCAGCTCACAAATCTTATTATACCACGTTTTAACATATAAGTCAAAAAAGAGCTTTAATAAAGCCCTTTTATGCCTTTTCAAGTTCTGCTATCAGATTCATATATTTAACATAGAATAAATCTAAATTTTTCTCATTACTACTCTTAATTAACTCTCTTAGCAACACATAAGATTTGTCTACTGTTGATTTTTTGAAATTTCCATTTAGGTTTCCCGATTCCATAAAATTCTTCAAGTCCGCTTCTGCCTGTGATAAAAACCTATTAATGCTATCCCAGTCTCCTGTATCCACCATTGCATAAGCTGACAAAACACTAGCTTTCACTTTTCTAAAATTAATCTCATTTGGATCTTTCGATGTTTCTTCCATATATTTAGGAAGAGTACTATATAAATTAGCCAAACATATTTTAGAATTAGTTTTATCTTTATTCTTTAGAGAATTCATCAAATTGTCTAAATTAGTATTAAACATCAGTATATTATCTTTAGAAACACTTTGTGAGTTCAAATCTATAGTAATTGTAGCCCATGAATTATATAAGTTTTCTGCTGTATCTTCTAACTTTTTCCAGTCTATATCATTCTTATCCTTATCAAGTACTGGCTCTTGCATCAATTCATATTTAACTATATTCTGTTGTTTACTCTGACTATTTGAGCCTTGACTTTCTGTAGATTCACCTCCTGAAGAGCTTTCTGAAGATTCATTTTCTTGAGAAGTGCTTTGTGAACCCGAACCACTGCTTTCATTACTTATTAAAAGACTGGCTGTATTTAAGTTACTTAATCCATTAAGCATAGAAACTAATGTTGTGTCTAAATAAGTTAGCTCATCAGTAATTTTATCATTAATATCTAAAGAATTAGCAGTAGTGTTTTGATATAAAAATACCATTGCAATAGTAATAACACTAACTATTACCAGTGAAATAATTAAATACTTAATCCATAAATGTTTTTTCATCATTTCCCCCATTTTTATTTTTATTTTGCCAAAATAATTACATTTTATTCTAAGTATATAAATTTTTATAAAACAAATAATAATTATAAATGTTGAAAGGAGTGAAATTTATGTATTCAATTGCAAAATTTTATAGCAAAAAAGATGGAGAAATATTTAATTTTTTGACAAGGTACTATAATAATATAACCAATTTAGGCATAGATTATCATTCCTTAGAATGGAAACAAGAATTTCCAAATCCTGTAGAAATGGCTACTATGCTTGGCGTGTTTGCTGATAATATTGATAGCTTTGAATTAGCCATGTGGATTAGTATTGATAAAGGCGTATATATAAATATAACACCTAATAACGCTGATAGCATCATTAGGTATTTATACGAAAGATATCCTTATTAAATTATTCTGATTTTTTATCTCTTGTCATTAATATTGTAACAGCTTTTGAAGGCTCTAGTCCATTATATAGTATGTCATACACAGCATTTACGATAGGCATTTCTATATTATATTTTTTTGATAATTTATATGCAACTTCTATATTGTCTATACTCTCAATTACCATTCCTATTTCTTTTTTAGCTTCTTCTATTGTATAACCTTTTCCTATTAATCTTCCTGCTCTTCTATTTCTGCTATGTTCACTCATACAAGTTACAATTAAATCTCCAAGTCCTGAAAGTCCATAGAATGTATCGTGTTTTCCTCCCATTGCCATTCCAAGTCTTGTTAGTTCTACTAATCCTCTTGAAACTAATGCTGCAAAAGTATTATCTCCAAGATTAATTTCAGTAGCAATTCCTGCACAAAATGCAATTATATTCTTTAAAGCTCCTCCAAGTTCAACTCCTGTAACATCATCAGATGTATACACTCTCATCTTTTCGTTCATAAATAATTGTTGTACCATATCTTGTATTTCAACATCTTTAGATGCAATGACAATTGCTGTTGGTATTCCAAGAGAAACTTCCTCTGCGTGACTTGGTCCTGAAAAGATACCATATTTAACATTTGGCATCTCTTGTTCTATTACTTGGCTTAATGTACAAAGTGTATCTGCTTCAAATCCTTTAGAACACATTATTACTGGCTGGTTTGTTACATATTTCTCATATTTTTTAATTGTTTCTCTAACAAATTTTGAAGGAGTAACGTGTAAAATTATATCAGAACCATCAATTACAGTTTTCATATCTGTGTAACACGTGATATTTTCATCTATAACAGCCTCTGGTAGAAACTTGCATCTTCTTTCTGTATTTAGAGTATTGGCTTCCTCTTCTGAGAAAGACCAAATCTTTATTTTATTTCCCATTTTAGATAAATGTATTGCCAACGCAACTCCCCAAGTTCCACTTCCAATTATAGCTATATTTTTCATATGATTACCCTCTTTAATTTATTTTGTTCCCTTAAAACTTAATTTGTTTTCTTTACCTTCTAATAATCTTTTAACATTTGCTCTATGGTTAAATACAACAAATGCTCCAAGAAGAAGTGCAAATATTATATAACTTCCATCTACAATATAATGTGTATGTATGAATATTGTTAGTACTGGAAATAGTATTGCAGCAGATACTGAACCAAGTGAAACAAATCTTGTTAATGCCATTAATAGTAAAGCAAATACCAAACATATTAAACCAATTTGCCAGTTTATTATTAATAATACTCCAAGAGATGTTGCTACACCTTTTCCGCCTTTAAAATTAAAGAATATAGGAAATGTGTGTCCTAGAACAACGGCAAGTCCTGCTAACTGTACAAGTAATGCTCCATCTGTGTTTTGTGTAGTCTTGCTTACTATATAAGCTATTAAAACTGCAATTACTCCTTTTAAACAATCACAAATAAGAGTTAATATTGCTCCTTTTTTTCCAACTGTTCTTAGAACGTTTGTGCTTCCTGCATTTCCGCTTCCCTTTTCTCTAACATCAAATCCAGCTAATTTCTTACTAATTATAACTGAAAAACTAATGCTTCCTAATAAATATGCAATGATTACTACTAATATGTATTTTAACATATAGATCACTCTCCTTATTTTATCTTATAGTTTTTTATTTTGTATTGCTACCTTCCCCTTTTTCAAGCTTTTCTCTAACAATCATTCTAACAGGCGTCCCCACCAATCCAAACTCTTTTCTTAGTTGATTTACTAGGTATCTCTCATAAGAGAAATGGAACAACTTTTTGTCATTTACAAATACGACAAATGTTGGTGGTTTTGTTGTAGCTTGTGTCATATAGTATATTTTTAGTCTTCTACCTTTATCTGTTGGTGGTTGAACAACTGTAACCGCTTCTGCTAGTACTTGATTTAGAACTGATGTTGAAACTCTTAAAGCATTTTGTTCAGCAACCTTATTTATTAAGCTAAATAGCTTGTCTACCCTTTGTCCTGTTTTTGCTGATATAAATAATATTGGTGCATATGATAAGTATGGTATTTTCTCATATACAGCTTTTGTGTATTTTTCTAATGTTCCATTTGTCTTTTCATATTCATCCCATTTATTGACTGCTATTATAACACCTTTTCCTGCTTCGTGAGCCTCTCCTGCTATTTTTGTATCTTGTTCAGTAACTCCTTCATTAGCATCTATCATAAGAATACAAACATCTGCTCTCTCTATTGCAAGTAAAGTTCTTGCTACACTGTATTTCTCGATTTTTTCATCAACTTTGCTATGTCTTCTTAATCCCGCTGTATCTATAAGTACATATTTGCCATATTGATTTTCAAAATTAGAATCTATAGCATCTCTAGTAGTTCCTGCTACATTGCTTACAATTAATCTATTCTCACCTAAAATCTTGTTTATTAGAGATGACTTTCCAACATTTGGTTTACCTATAACAGCTACTTTTATCTCTAAAGAATCATCTTCGCCTTCTTGAGCTTCTGGTAAGTTATCATATATTGCGTCTAATACATCACCAATACCTATTGCATTAACTGCAGATACTCTATATGGATCTCCTAGCCCCAAATTATAAAATTCATATATTTCTGGAGAATCTTTTCCATAATTATCAGCTTTATTACATACTAAAATAATTGGTTTGTTTGATTTCCTAAGCATTAACGCAATCTCATTGTCAGAGCTTGTAATTCCCTGTTTTGCATCTGTTACAAATAATATTACATCAGCCATTGATATTGCTATATCTGCTTGTTGTTTCATTTGAACAGAAATATCATCTTCTTCGCTAAAATCAATTCCACCTGTATCTATTAATGTAAAGTTTCTTCCTCTCCAAGAAGCTTCCCCATATACTCTATCTCTTGTAACACCAGGAGTATCTTCTACTATAGAAACTCTTTTTCCTATTATATAATTAAAAAATGTTGATTTACCTACATTTGGTCTTCCAACAATTGCTACCATTGGTTTTGACATATTATCACCTTCTTTATTTTTATTCTCTCAAAACAAGAGAAGTATATCACTTGGATACCTTCTCTTGATTTTAATTTCTCAATTATAAGGCTGTGAAACACCCGATTTATAAACTTTTTTGCAATATAGCATAAAGCCATTTGACTGTTCTTATTATACTATTTTTTTACAGTCACTGTCAAGCAATACTCAAATAAATGTTATATAAGTATTATCAGTTTTCAGACTCTATCAGAGTGGTCTTTTAATGATATTCTGGTTTGATACAAAAATAGCCATGCATAAAGCGTGGCTATAAGTTATTTTAATTCGAGTATTGTTCAATTATCTTATCTAAGTTGGGATTTATTTGCCAATCTAAATATTCTATATCTAGATTATTATCTTTAACCTTTGCAATCAAATATGTATCTTTATAAACATAAGTAGTTTGATTTCCATCTTTAAATATATAACACTCTTTTTCGTTTACTTTTTCTGTTTGTATTTTTAATTTAAAAACAATTTTTAATTTATCCCCTACACTAAGATTTCCTTGAAATGCTAATGGCATTTTATTTGTAAGCTCTGTACCTTCTTTTTTTGTAATCTCATTATTTCGCAAATCTTTAATAATCGTTTCATTGTTATCTTTATCATACAGAATACTATTATCATTATCAACTAGTAAAAGAATATTATTTTTTCTATAAATCTCACTTGAAGATTCACTTGGTTTAAGATTATGTATTTTATAGCTATATACCTCGATATTAGAGTATTCATTAGATTTGGTATTAATTTTACTAATAATACTATAGTTTCTAAAAATAATAACGCAAGCTATGATAATTAGAATAATACATAATATAGATAAACATTTTTTCATAACGTACACCTCTTTCCTTTAACATCTAATATATATCAGAGTAAAACTCATTGTAAATATTTTTTCAATTAATTAAATTTATCTTTTTCTTACCTAAAGGATATTTATATAACGGTTATCTAAATATTACTACTATTTTTTATTTTTAATAAGTATATTAGGATTGCAAATGATATTATTGATATTGCATAGCTTATTAACATTTCATTTGTTCCTAGATATTTAACTTTTATTTGTGAGTCTTTGGCTATATTTATTTGGATAAATCCATTATCTGATTCTGTGTATTTTATTTCTTGACCATTGGCATATACTCTATATCCAAGATAATAAATACATGGAAGTTCTATTGTTGTTTCTTTATTAATATTTGATATTCTACAGTTCATATTAGAATCTTGTTTAGTATAATCAGATATGACCGCTTCGTCATTATCCAATACTATCACTTCATCCTTTCTATTTGCAATATATTTCAAATTCTTAAATGCTTTTGTTGGTAGATATTCCATACTGGCCATTCCAGCATGAACTCTTCCCGTATTTTCTGTAACTCTTACACCGTTTATTAATCTTTCTTCATTGTCTTTTAAATTAAAATCTAATTTTGATTTGTATGGTACTAGTAATAAGATACTTATTGTTAATAGCACCACTATATCAAGTGTTTTGAAGTTCTTTATTAATATTGCAAAGTTTGTTGCTACTACAAAGGCAAAGAAGAATGATGTGAATGTAAATAGTCTAAATGTAAATTGCAACATTGTAAGAGCTTGTGGAAGTTTTTCGAATGGAAATATACTTAGTGTCATTCCTATCAAAATAATTCCTGCTATTAAGAAAAACATATATGTTTTTTTATATTCTTTTGGTATTTTTTTATAAGCTATTGGCGTTAGCACTAGTCCAATTACTGATAATAGTCCTATTGCATAGATCATTGTTTGCTCGTTATTTGTAATAAATAACTGAGAGAACTTCGCTTTATAAAATATTAGTACCTCTTCCCTTTCCATTCTTCCGGGAACAAAGACCTCATAACTTGTGTTAAAGTAATGTTGTAATAACCCCACCCAATAAAAAGATGTCATTAATATGCAGAATAGTAAATTTACGCCAATGTTTTTTAGTACTGTTTTGCTCTTTAGCTTTTTGAAAAATACTATTAAATATATAAAACATATGATAGCTGTATACATAGCAATTACTTGATGTGTTAAAATAAGTCCCGCTGCTCCTAACGCTAATTTATAAGACTTTTTCTCTTCATTTAATATTATATACAATCCTTCAAATACAATCGGAATAAAGATAAATGACGCAAGTTCTGCAAGAGCAGTTCTTATATACATATCTGTTATTCTATATGGAGCTAATATATAAATGATACTCGCTAATGTAGCCAATTTCTTATTTTTTGTAATTCTTAATGCAAACTTGTACATTGTGATTCCCGATAGCAAAACTATCACAAACATGCATAGCTTTAGGCAATTTACATACGAGAAATTAAATATTCTAAACACTACAGACATATATGCTGTTAGTGGCGAATAAAATATATTCCAAGAATAACCAAAGTTATTGCATAAATTAGACATTATCATAGGTAAAAACTGCTTATCTGCTAATGTTTGCTCTGTTCCAATTATTCTACATATATGTTGAATTCCATCATCTCTATAAATATTTAAATTTTTATTTGCAAGAGGAATACTAATAATTATCGAGGCAATAATTATTAGTATATAATTTATAATTTCTTTCTCTTTACAATATTTAATTAGATTTTTCATTCTGCTTCCTTTTCTCTTTTATTAAATATCCTATAAATCCCATAAATGCAAGTAGTGATATAACATAAGAAACTTTTTCTAATGCTGTTCCAGTATATGAAACTGTTATATCTGCTTGGTTCATATCTTCATCTATCTTAACAGCAATAAATCCATTATTAGACTCAAAATAATTTATTTTGTTTCCATTAACTTTTACTTCATATCCTAAATAATATAGATATGGCAATTCTAATGTAGTATCTTTTTCTATGTTTGTCACTTTTGCTGATAATGTTAATTCTTCTTTATTCTCTTCTATAATGTCTGCTGAACCTTCTACAATAATAATTCCTTTATCTCTTTTTGATATGTCAGAGTTCTTGGTGTTATTGGGTAAATACTCTCTATTTATTTGCATATACGAAATAGTTTCTTGATTCATTCTGTCCTGTTCATAACTTTCATCTGATAAAGTTTTTGGCTTTTCGTATTTATAATCATAATTAATCTTTGCCATGCTAATAATTATTAAAATTATCGATATTAACAAAGCCCAATTTTTGAAATTCTGTTTTGGTAACAATTCAATTAAAGTATATAAATTAATTGCTGCAACTATTGATATTGTAAATTCAAAAAATGTAAGCATTCTCCATGCAAATTGAAGTCTTACGAAAAACTGTGGAATATACAACCACAAGAAGTATTTTGTAGTCATTAATAAAGATAACACAGCTATTAATAGCATTATTAAATATTCGTTTTTATAATCTTTATTTATTTTTTTCAATACCGGAATACCTAATAATATTAGTATTATTAGAGGTACTCCTAACTGAAAATTCATATCATACTTTTCCATGATACCGGTAAATAAGTACTTTAAAGGAATTGTTGTTCCATAAACTTCTTCTGGAGTCGAATGCATTTTTACTGAATCAAGTACTATGTAATCACCATTAATTTTATGTTCCATCATTGGTATTGTAAAGAACGCTGTTATTAACAATATAAAGAATAAATTTATTAATATTTTTTTAATTACTGTTTTGTTTATTTTCTTTATATTTAATAGAATATATAGTAATGAAAAGATTGCTGCATAGAATGTTGTTATCATATGTGTTAATATTAATAAAGAAGCGGAAATTGCTATATAATAATGCTTTTTACCATCTCCATTAATCAGATTATGCAATCCTGAGAATAATAGTGGTAAAAACATAAAACTAGAAAATTCTCCTATTGCAAATCTGTTGTATATACATTCTAATCTATATGGTATGAATATGTATATTATTGCTGAAAATAGTGCAATTTCTCTCTTTTTTGTTAATTCATATCCTAATTTATACATTGTTATACCAGATATAAGTATTGTAAAAAAGCTGTATATCTTTAGACTGTCGTAATAATGGTTTGTGAACAGTTTAAATAACAATGGTCCATATGTAACTAATGGCGAATAAAATAAATTTATAGCATAGCCAAATCCATTACAGTACCTTGCGCAAATATATGGTGGAAATACTCCGTTTTTTAGTATCTCATCCATCCCCATAACTCTTAGAATATGAATAAATCCATCATCTGTTCCATATATTCTTAATTTTATTAGGGGTATTCCTGCTATTGCAGCTGTTAAAAATATTATTATATAATGAATTACTTTATCATTTTTTAAATCTTCAAAAAACTTTTTCATATGTATCTTCCTTTTCTAGAATTTTATAAAGATTATATCATTATATCTTAGAATAATAAATAGAAAATAAAAAAATAACAATACTTTTGGTATTGTTATAAAAAAATATATTAGTTTTCAGATGTTTCTGTTGATAGTACTTTTTTTCCATCATAGTAACCACAACTTGGGCAAACTCTATGTTGCATCATTTTTTCGTGGCAATGTGGACATTCAACTAAATTTTTATTTTCTAATTTCCATGTTGATCTTCTTAATCCTGTTCTTGCTTTTGACCATCTTCTTTTTGGTTGTGCCATTTTTACTACCTCCCTTGCATTTCGCTTATGTTATATATTATATATATCTTAATTAACGTACTATAAAATTATACTAGTATTTGTACCTTTTGTCAATACATTTTGTAAAAATCGGTGTCTTATCAAGACATTTTTTTATTTACTGTATCTTTCCTCCACCAACTAGAATATCATCTATATAAAATACAGCCGATTGTCCTGGTGTTATTCCTCTTTGTGGTTCTTTAAATTCCACTTCAATTTCTTTATCAGAAACTTGTTTTATTATAGCTTTCGCTGGTTTGCTTGAATATCTTATTTTCACATCAACTTCTATCTCATTGTCTAGCTTATCAAATAATAGTAGATTTATATTATTTACTTTCATATGAGTCTTATATAATTCACTCTCTTCTCCAACGATTACTTCATTTCTATCTTTATTAAATCCTATTACAAATAGTGGAGCTTTGTAAGATATTCCTAATCCTTTTCTTTGTCCTATTGTGTAATTATATAGTCCAGTATGTTTGCCAAGAATTTCTCCTTTTGAGTTTACTATATTTCCTATTTTTGGTTTTATATCAGAGTTATTTTCTAGAAATTTCTTATAATTTCCATCAGGTATAAAACAAATATCTTCACTGTCAGGTTTATTGGCAACTTTTAAATTGTTATCTCTTGCTATCTGGCGTATTTCTTCTTTGTCCTCATAATCAGCCAAAGGAAATATTATATGTTCAATTAGATCTTTTGGAATATTCCACAAAACATAGCTCTGGTCTTTTTTTAATGAATTAGATTTTTTTAGAACCCATCTTCCATATTTTTCACTATACTCTGTTTTAGCATAATGTCCAGTTGCTACATAATAGCATCCTAACTCTTTTGCTTTCTCATACATATATCCAAATTTTAAATGTTTATTACACTCTATACATGGATTTGGTGTTTGACAGTTTGCATATGAGCTAATAAAGTCATTTATTACATTTTCTTTAAATTCTTTTTGATAATTAAATATAAAGTGTGGTATCCCAATTTGATTACATATATTTTTTGCATCCATATATGTGTTTGTATTACAGCAACTGCTTCCCGCAAATAATTCTAGTGTAACTCCTACTACATCATATCCAGTATTCTTTAATAACAAGGCTGATACACTACTATCTACTCCTCCACTCATTCCTAATAATACTTTATTATTCTTTTCCATCTGTTTCTCCTATCATTTTGATATGTTTTATTATACCACAAAATATTGTTCTGTTCAATATTTCTTTAAATATAAAACTACTCCGTGCTAGATTTTCTCTAACACGGAGACTCTTTGTGATTACTTGGCAGGTGTGCCAATTCCTGCATCTCTTTTGACCATTAAGGTGTGTGGATGGCACTATTGTCCACTTCAAATAATCTATTTATATTGTACTTTTATTATACAACTTTTATTCACTTTTGTCTAGATTTCTTCCAGATAATTTTTCCTCTGTTGTTTATAGTTTGATTCCAAGTTCTCTTATTTAATTTCATTAATGTTATAATCGAATTCTTGCTATGTTCTTTATCTTTTCCAAGTGCTAACTTTATAACAACTCTTCCATTCTTTTCTATATTAGCAATTTCTTTTAAATATATCATTGTATCTTCATGTCTGTTATCTTCAATTATATAGTCTGGGTCCTTAATTATTGATTTTATATATGGTCTTAATTCTTTATATTCTTTTTCATGATATAAGAGTATATGTTCATATAATCTTTCTTCTGTTAGTATAACTTCTTCTGTCACCAGCATCTTTCCATATAATCCAAGTTTCTTTTTGTCTAGATTGGTTATATATTGCAATCTCTTACCTTCTTTTCTTATAAATCTGTTTTAGTATTTTATATTTAGGACTTTTATATATTATAACATTAAATCTTCTTGTATGTCTATTAAAATCGTGCGTCAAATTTCGACACAACTCATAATATTTACCCTAGTGCTACATCTAATAACATCATTATAATAAATCCAACAGCAACACCTATTGTAACTAAACTAGACTTCTTCTCCGACTGTGCTTCTGGTATTAATTCATTTACTACCACATAAATCATTGCACCTGCAGCAAATGACAATAAATATGGTAATATTGGTACAATCACTTTTGTGAGTAATATAGTAATAACGGCTCCTATCGGCTCTACTAGACCAGATAAAACTCCCCCAATAAAAGACCTAAACTTTCCTTTTCCACTTGCTAGAAGCGGTAATGAAATTATTGCTCCTTCTGGTATATTTTGAATTGCAATCCCTATCGCCAAAGCAAATGCTCCAGCTAATGTTATACCTGCGTTTTGTGCTATTAATCCGGCAAAAGCAACTCCTACTGCCATACCTTCTGGTATGTTATGTAGGGTTACAGCTAACACTAACATACTTGTACTTTTTACTTTATCTTCTGTGTTTTTTAGAGCCTTGCTTTCCATCTTGTCTGCAATATTATTTATTAGTATTAAAACAATTACTCCTAGTGCAAATCCAACTGTCGCTGGAACCCAAGCTATTTTATTTTGGTTCTCTGCCATCTCTATTGCCGGTAATAATAATGACCACACAGAAGCGGCAATCATCACTCCTGATGCGAATCCTAACAATATTTTTTGAATTATTGGTTTTATTTCTTTTTTAAGAAAAAATACTAATGCAGCTCCTAGTGATGTTCCTAGAAATGGCACCAATATTCCTATAATAGTTTGGTCCACTACTGTTATATTCACTTAAAATTCCTCCTTAAATATGAAATGATGGCTTATCTTATTGTATAATATTCGCTCTACATAAGATATGTTTCATATTTAAGAAGGATTCATTTATATGTTATATTTAATTACTCTTTCTTCTGCATTCTCTTCAATGCCCGTTGCTATAACAGTTACCATTACAGCATCGTGTATTCTCTCATCAACTATTGTTCCGAAAATGATGTTTGCTTCTGGATCTAAGAATTCTTTTATATATCCAACTGCTGTGCTAACTTCACTTAGTCCTAAATCAATTCCGCCAGTTACATTTACTATAAGTCCTTTTGCTCCTTTTACAGATGTTTCTAGAAGCGGACTATCCATTGCGTCTATTGCTGCATCTAATGCTCTTTGGTCACCTTCAGCAAGTCCTATACCCATATGAGCTATTCCACTGTCTTTCATTATAGTTTTAATATCTGCAAAGTCGATATTGATAAATCCAGGAATTGTGATTAGGTCTGTAATTCCTTGAACACCTTTCTTTAGAACTCCATCAGCTTCACTAAAAGCTTCTACCATTGTTGTTCCCTTTGGAACAGCTTTTAGTAAGTTGTTGTTTTCTACAACAATAAGTGCATCAACATTTCTCTTCATTCTTGCAATTCCGTCTTCTGCATTGTTTCTTCTTCTTTTTCCTTCAAATATAAATGGCTTTGTAACAATTCCAACTGTTAATATTCCCATTGATTTGGCAATCTCACATACTACTGGTGCTGCTCCTGTACCTGTTCCTCCGCCCATTCCGGCTGTAACAAATACCATATCAGTTCCTGTTAGTACACTTCTAATATTTTCCTCGTCCTCTCTTGCTGCCATTTCTCCAAGTATTGGATTAGAACCTGCACCCAACCCTTTAGTTGTATTTTTTCCTATATGCATTTGAAAATTTGCTTTTGATTGAGCTAGTGCTTGTTCTTCTGTATTTATAGCTATAAATTGAACATTTCTTATTCCTTCTTCAATCATTCTATTTACAGCATTATTTCCTGCTCCTCCGACACCTATTACTTTTATTTTTACTAAGTTGTCTTCATTATTTTGTTCAGAATATCTCATCTTTAACATCCTTTCTTACTTTGTAATATTCGCATTTATATCTTACTACTTTTTTTATGATTAATCAACTGTTTTAAAGAATTTTCCTAAGTTCCGACAATTTATGTATTGTTGTTATATTCTCTGTATTAATATCTTCTTCTGATGTTTTATTTAGATATATTGCTTTTATTTCTGCATTAACTGCTCCCTTTATGTCAGTTTTTAAGCTATCACCTATCATAATACATTCGTCTTTTGCATAACTTCCTATGGCTATTTCAAAACTTTCTTTGTTAGGTTTCATTGGTATATCTTCTGTTATATAAAAATCAGAAAAATATTTATATAAATTAGCATTTTTTAATCTTCCAATTTGTGAATCTCTAAGCCAGTTTGACAAAATTGCTAAATTATATTTTTTACTTAGATATTCTAAAGTTTCTACAATCGAACTATCAATTTTATCAGGTATACAAGTTTTTAAATTTTCCGACCATCTTTCCATAAAATTATCTGGCAATTTGTATCCTAGTTCATCTTCAACAGTCTTTTGCATTTTTTCTTTATTATATGTAATATTTCTTCCATCTTCATATATATCTATAGCATGCTTTACGGCATCCATATCTTTGCTTGTATATTCTAGTCCTAAATCTTCAAAGCTTTTCTCTACTGCTCCCCAGTATTCTTCTTTCCAGTCTATTAACGTATTGTCTAAATCAAATATTAGTCTTTTAATCATTTTGTTTTACCTCTTTCGTGTTCAAATTATATAATGGCAAGGATTAAAAGTCAATGGGTTCATAATTTAGTTTTTTAATTTTTATAACAAACTACTAGTTACTTTATTTACAATAATAGAGCTTGTAAGTTCAACAGGTTTCAGTTCTATCTTATATTCCGAACCTCTTACACTAGAAGAATACAAGCCTTATCTATACTCTATTATAAGAAATATTTTAAGAGAACAAGTTTAAAAGGAGCAAAGCTTTAAGCCTTGCCCCTTATTTTTATAATTGTGCTAATCTTGATTTTGTATCTTCAAGCATATCTTTATATTTTTGCAATTTTTCTTTTTCTTCTTCTACCTTTTCTGCTGGTGCTTTATTTACAAAACCTGGATTTGAAAGCATCTTTGTTCCTCTTTCTACCTCTGCCTGTAGTTTTGTTATTTCTTGTTCTAATTTTGCTCTTTCCTCTTCAATATTTATTAATTCCTCGAAAGGTATATATACAGAAATTCCATTTGCCATAGCAGATATTGCTCTCTTTGGAAGATTGCTTTCATCTTTTCCTATCTTTATATTATCAGCAAATCCTAATTTTTCAATCCATGCTTTAGAAGAATTTAATAATTTTTCAAACTCTGAATCTTCTGTTATAAAAATCAATTCTGATTTCTTAGAAGGATGAATATTCATATTTGTTCTTATATTTCTTATTTGAACAATTAATTTTTTGATTTCTTCTATATGTTCTTCCTCTGTTGCGAAGTCATATTTTGAATCAGCTGTTGGCCAATCTGAAATCATTATACTTTCATCATTATTATATAATTCTTTGTATATTTTTTCTGTTATAAATGGCATTACAGGATGTAACAATTTTAATATATCGCACAATACCTTATTTAGAACCTTTTGAGCTACTATTCTTGATTCTTTACCTGACTCTTCTTTATTATATAAACGAGTTTTTACAATTTCTATATACCAATCGCAAAATTCATTCCAGGTAAAGTCATATAACTTTTGAGCATATACTCCCATATCAAAATTATCTAAATTAGCTGTTGCTTCTTTTATCAAAGCGTTTAATTTTGATAATATCCATTTATCTTCATATTCAAGCTTTGATAAATCAATATTTGTGTCATCCATATTTTTGGGTTCAATATTCATAAGCACAAATTTAGCTG
>OLHG01001224.1_pt1 | contig 16307 bp, 10 predicted proteins | sample 1605971 | NCBI WGS metagenome assembly OLHG01 (sample SAMN03283289) | human gut metagenome | biome: human-associated habitat; material: feces | host: Homo sapiens | place: Peru | collected 2012 | reverse complement strand
ATTTGATTCAACTCTTGAACCAGTTAGAAAAGCTTTAAAAGATGCTAAATTAACTGCTAAAGATATAGATAAAGTATTATTTGTAGGTGGTTCTACAAGAATACCAAAAGTTCAAGAAATCGTTAAAAAAGAACTTGGAAAAGAACCTTCTCGTGAAGTTAACCCAGATGAAGTTGTTGCAATGGGTGCAGCTATCCAAGGTGGTGTATTAACAGGAGAAGTTAATGATATCGTATTACTTGACGTAACACCATTATCATTAGGTCTTGAAACTTTAGGCGGAGTTATGACTGTATTAATTGAACGTAATACAACTATTCCAACTAGCAAGAAACAAATATTCTCTACTGCTGCTGATAACCAACCTGCTGTAGATATCCATGTATTACAAGGTGAACGTAGTATGGCTGCTGATAACAAAACATTAGGTAGATTCCAATTAACAGGAATTCCAGCTGCACCACGTGGTGTACCTCAAATCGAAGTAACATTTGATATAGATGCTAACGGTATTGTAAACGTTAAAGCAAAAGATTTAGGAACTAACAAAGAACAAGCAATTACTATTACATCTAACACAAACTTATCAGATGAAGAAATCGATAGAATGATGAAAGAAGCAGAAGCAAATAAAGAAGCAGATGCTAAACGTAAAGAAGAAGCTGACTTAAAGAACGATTCAGAACAATTAATCTTCCAAACTGAGAAAGCAATCAAAGATTTAGGAGATAAAGTAGATTCTAAAGAAAAAGAAGAAGCTGAAGATTTAATTAAAGACTTAAAAGCTGCTCTTGAGAAAAACGACTTAGATGAAGTTAAAGAAAAGAAAGAAAAACTACAAGAAAAAGCTATGGCACTAGCAACTAAAGTATATGAAAATATTCAAAAAGAAGAAGCTAGTAAAGCAAATACTTCTGATACCTCAGATAATTCAAAAAAAGATGACGATGTAACAGAAGCTGAATACGAAGAAAAATAATTAAATTTATATATTGGATGAAGTTCTAGGAAACTAGAACTTTATCTGTAAAAAGGAGAAAACATGGCTAAAAAAGAGAAATTGCGTAGTGAAATAAGTAATGAATACAAGTGGGATTTAAGTACAATATATAAAACAATTAGTGAGTTTGATAGTGACTATTTGAAAACTAAAAAATTAATTGAATCTTTTAAGAATCATGAAAAAGACATGATGGATAGCGCTACTAACTTATTAAATACTTTAAAAGATGATATGGAAATATCAAGGTTAATTGGTAAATTATATATGTATGCTCACTTAAATAGTGATAGTGATACTACCGATACTTTTTATCAATCATTAAAAGGTAGAGTACAAAATCTGGATATCGAGTACAGTAAAGCATCAACATTTGTAGTTCCAACATTATTAAAATATGATTATAATACTATTGTAAATTTTTATAACGATGAAAAAGAACTATTGGATTATGAAATTAACTTAAAAGATATATATCGTTATAAAGACCATGTATTAAGCGAAAAAGAAGAAAAAATATTATCCAGTCTTTCACAAGTAATGGGTAACAGTGAAGAAGTATTTGATGCATTAACTAATTCTGATATGAGTTTTGGATTTATTAAAGATGAAAACGGCGAAGAAGTAGAACTTACTAACTCTAGTTATTCTAAATTAATAAAATCTAATGACCGAAGAGTAAGATGTGATACATTTAAAAAACTATATGAAGTCTACTCATCATATAAAAATACAATGGCTAAAATAATATCAGGTGATGTTAAAGCTAATGTAGCATGTAGTGAAATTAAACATTATCCTAGTGCCTTAGAAGCATCATTATTTGCAGATAATATAGATAAAAAGGTATATGATAATTTAATTGATACAGTTCATAACAACCTAGAACCTTTATATTATTATTTCGAATTAAAAAGAAAAATGCTAGGATTAGATGAATTACATTTATATGATACATATGCATCGGTTATTAAAGAAAATACAAAAGAATATAGCTTTGAAGAAGCTAAGGATTTAGTTATGAAAGCTCTTAGTGTTCTAGGAGATAATTATATTAAAGACTTATCTAAAGCTTTTGATGAAAAGTGGATTGATATTTATCCTAATAAAGGAAAAATGTCAGGAGCTTATTCTTCTGGTTCTTATGATACTAATCCATTCTTACTTTTGAACTATAATGGTACATTAGATGATGTATCAACTCTAGCACATGAATTAGGTCACTCTATGCATAGCTATTATTCAAGAAAGAATAATCCATATCAATATTCATCATACAAAATATTTGTAGCCGAAGTAGCATCTACTGTTAATGAATTATTACTTGCTAATTACTTGTTAGATAACAGTACTGATGAGGTAAGATTAACTGTTCTTAATGATTTACTTGATATGTTTAAAGGTACAATATATCGTCAAGTAATGTTTGCAGAGTTTGAGAAAAAAATGTATGAAAAAGAAGAAAATAAAGAAGTATTAACTCATGAAGTATTAGAAAATATTTATTATGATTTAAATAAAAAGTATTTTGGAGATAAAGTAGTTGTTGATGATGAAATTCGTTATGAATGGGAACGTATTCCACACTTCTATTACAATTTCTATGTATATAAATATGCGACTGGTTTATCAGCTGCTTGTCACATAGTAAAGCGTATTTTAAATAAAGAGAAAAACGCCAAAGAGGATTACTTAAAATTCTTAAGTACAGGTGGAAGATATTATCCATTAGATGAATTAAAAATAGCAGGCGTTGATATGACTAAAAAAGAAGTAGTATTAAGCGCAATAGACATGTTTAAAGAATATTTAAAGGAGTTTGAAGAACTTTATAATAAAATCAAGAAGTAGGTGTTAAAATGAACAAAAGAGATTACTATGAAGTATTAGGTATAGATAAAAGTGCTAGTGAAGCAGAAATAAAAAGTGCTTTTAGGAAACTAGCTAAACAATATCACCCAGATGTTAATAAAGCACCAGATGCGGAAGCAAAGTTTAAAGAAATACAAGAAGCGTATGCTGTATTGTCTGATGAAAATCGTAGAAAACAATACGACCAATTTGGCCATGCTGCATTTGATGGTACTGGTGCTGGTGGATATGGTGGCTTTGACGCATCAGGATTTGACTTTAGTGATATATTTGACAACATTTTTGGAAACAGTTTTGGGTTTGGTCAATCACGTTCAACTACTAGAGTAAGTCGTGGTAGTGACAAATTAATGCGTATTAGATTAACTTTTGAAGAAGCAGTATTCGGATGTGAAAAAACAATTAACTTAGATGTAGATTCTACTTGTCCAGATTGTAATGGACATGGAGGATTTAATGAAACAACTTGTGATAAATGTCATGGAAGTGGTACAGTAACTGCAGAACAAAGAACATTATTTGGAACATTTATGACTAAAACAACTTGTCCTAAATGTGGAGGGCTTGGTAAAAGTTATAAAGAAAAGTGTAGTACTTGCCGTGGTAAGGGTACAATAAGACAAAATAAAAATCTATCAGTTAATATTCCAAAAGGTGTTGACAATGGATATAGATTAAGAATGAGTGGTAAAGGCGAAGCTGGAGCAAACGGTGGACCTAATGGTGATTTATATCTTGAATTTGTAGTAGATAAACATAAATATTTTACTAGAGAAGACGATGATATTTATTTGGAAGTTCCAATAACTATAACTGAGGCTGTACTAGGATGCAAGAAAGAAATTCCAACACTTTATGGAAATGTAAAATTAACTATTCCAGCTGGCTCTAATACTGGTGATAAACAAAGAATTAAAGGTAAAGGAGTAGATAATGCTAACAGTTTCCGAAAAGGGGATATGTATATCATTATTAAAGTAAAATCTCCTAAAAAATTATCTAAGATTCAAAAAGAATTACTAGAAGAATTAAATGATACTGATTTAGAAGACAGTGAAATTAAATCATTCAATGAATATGTAAAAAAATAGAACCTTCAAAGGTTCTTTTCTTTTAACTTATCTAAATTTTCTTTTATTTGTTTTAATACTTTTTCATTTTTAGAATTATCACATGGAATATAATACTTTTTGTTTTTTAAATTATCTGGTAAATATTGTTGTACTACATAATGATTAGGATAATCATGAGGATATTTATAGTCAGGCGATGATGTTTTAATATGATTTGGTACATTGCCACATCTACCTGTTTTAACGTCTTCTATGGCCTTATCTAGCGCTAAATGACTAGAGTTAGATTTAGGAGACAAAGCAAGTTCTACAACTACTTCAGCAAGAGGTATTCTAGCTTCCGGAAGGCCTACCAATTCACTAGCATGAATAGCCGCCATAACTTTAGGTCCCATCGAAGGATTAGCTAGTCCAATATCTTCATAACAAATAACACTCATCCTTCTATAAATGATATCAAGGTCACCAGCTTCTATTAATCTAGCTAAATAATGCAATGCTGCATCAACATCACTACCACGAATAGACTTTTGAAAAGCACTTAGTACATCATAATGACCATCCTCATTTTTATCATGAAAGAAAGCCGGTTTATTATTAATTTTTTTTAATACTTCGAGATTAACTTTCTTATCGCTAGTAGAGTAGTACGCAACTTCTAACAAATTGTATGCATATCTTAAGTCAGTATTGGATACTTTAGCAATATAATCAATACTTTCATCATCTATTTCTATACCACTTAAATATTCACTTTTAACAGCTCTTTGCAATCCTTTTACTATATCTTCATCAGTTAAAGGAAGAAGTTCAAATAATTGACATCTACTTCTAATAGCAGGATTAATCGCATGAAATGGATTACTAGTAGTAAGTCCAATTAAAGTAATTAGTCCACTTTCTAATTGTGGCAAAAGCAAATCTTGTTTATCTTTATTTAAACGATGTATTTCATCCATTATCAAAACCATGCCGTCATACATCTTAGCTTCTTCTACAACTACATCAAAGTCATGTTTATTATTAATAGTAGCATTTAAAAAACGATATTTTACTCCTAATTGTTTAACTAAAGCATTAGCAATAGATGTTTTTCCTATTCCAGGACGACCATATAAAATCATTGAAAATATCTTTTTATTATTTGCTAAATTAGTTAATACCTTATCTTTTCCAATTAAATGTGTTTGTCCAATAACTTCATCCAAGTTATTTGGAGCTAATTTTAATGCTAAAGGTTTTTCCATAATATCACCACTTTTTACATTACTTATTTTAACATATCGAAAATATGTTTGCAACAAATATAATAATTATTTACATACCACGATGGGTATGATAAAATATAAGTAGTAATGGCTAGTAGAGCATTATATGTTTTTATTAGCCATTTTTTTGATATTTGGAGGTAAATTATGCAAAAATTAACTTTAGGATTGGACATAGGTGTCTCATCTGTAGGGTGGGGAATCATTGATGAAAACAGTGGTAACATAATAGATTGCGCTGCTAGAATTTTCCCACAAAGTGAAAAAGATGACAATTTAACTAGAAGAACTATGCGTGGCTCTAGAAGATTAACACGTAGAAGAAAACACAGATTAGAACGTGTTAGAGAAGAATTAGAAAGAATTAATATCACAAGACCAGATTATAAAAAATATTGTAATACTAACCCTTATGAAATCAGACTAAAAGGACTTACACAAAAACTAACAAAAGAAGAATTATACATTGCAATTATGCATTTAACTAAAAGAAGAGGTATTAGTTATTTAGAAGACTTTAAACTAGACGATAAAAATAAAGACATTACTAATGTAATTATTAAAGAAAACTTAGAATTATCTAAAAATAACTATATATGTGAAATTCAATTAGATAGATTAAAAAAAGAAAACAAAATACGTGGACATGAAAACGTTTTTGAAACTAAAGAATATTTAAAAGAATTAGAGAAAATATTAAAAACACAGCAAGAATACTATGATGAAATTGATGATGAATTGATTTGCAAGTTAAAAGAAATAGTAAAATCTAAAAGAGATTACTTTACAGGGCCGGGTAATGAAAAATCAAGAACAGACTATGGTATTTTTAGAACTAATGGTGAAACTCTTGATAATCTATTTGAAATATTAATAGGTAAATGTAGCGTATTCCCGGATGAAATGCGTTGTCCTAAAGGGTCATACGATGCTCAATTATTCAACTTTCTAAATGATTTAAATAACATTAAAGTAAACGGTAATAAACTAACTAAGCAAGAAAAAGAAGAAATATACCACAAAGTTCTCAACTCCAAGAGTGTTAATATGATGAAATTAATTAGTAAAGTAACTAATGTTTCAGAAGATTTAATAGAAGGCTATAGAATTGATAGAAAAAATAATCCTGAATTTCATAAATTTGAAATATATAAAAACTTTATGTCACAACTAGAAAAACAAGGCATTAATACAAGTGTAATAGATATAAATGCTTATAACGAAATTAGTTATTGCTTAACTCTAGAAACAGAAAAATCTAAAAAAAGAGAAAGATTAAACAAAAGCGTGGGATATTTAGGTAGTGAAATAATAGAGGTTATTTGTGATATTGATGACTCTAAATTCAATAAATGGCACTCATTATCATACAAAGCAATAAACGAAATATTAGATGATTTATGGAATACTTCAAAAGAACAACAAACATTATTCTTAGAACATAATCTTTTAAAACCAGATTATGAACTATATAAAGGTAAAAAGAATATACCAACCGATTTTATAGATGAAGAAGTGACAAACCCGGTAGCAAGAAGAAGTGTTAGACAAACAATAAATATCCTTAATGCAATTAGAAAAAGATACGGTGAATTAGATACTATAATTATAGAAATGGCTAGAGAATTCACAACTGATCCTAAAGAGATAGAACGCGAGCAAAAGAAAAACTTTGAAAAAAGAAGAAAAGCAGCACTTTTAGCAGAACCATATGGCTATACTTACGAAAGTCTACCAGGCGATTTACTTATAGCACTTTGTTTATGGCAAGACCAAGACGGTAGATGTATTTATTCAAACAAACCAATTCCTATTGATAAATTGATTAATAACTATGAATTATTTCAAATAGATCACATAATACCGAAAGCTGTATCATTTGATGATGGATATAACAATAAAGTATTATGTTATAGAAATGAAAATCAAAAGAAAGGTAAGAGAATCCCATCAAGATACTTTGCTAGCGGAGAAGCTTCAATTACATATGAAGAATATCAAGAAAATGTATTAACTTTATTTAAAAGTAATCTTATAAGTAATAAGAAAAAAGAATTATTATTGTTTGATAAAGATATAACTAAATATGAAGTACGCCAAGGATTTATCAATAGAAATTTACAAGATACTAGATATTCTACTAAACTAGTTCTTAATACATTGCAAGACTATATGAAAGCAAATGAAATTAAGACAAAAATATTTACAGTTAAAGGGGCTTATACTAATGCTATTCGTAACAAATGGCATTTAAATAAAGATAGACAATATTATAAGCACCATGTAGTTGACGCATTAATAATTGCTGCAAGTAACAATAACAGTATATATAAAACTAACTCCTTCTACGAAAACATTAATAACATTATGAAATTTGAAGAAGGAAGAAACAATGAAGTGTTAAGTAATAATGAATATGATTCATTAGTTTATAAAGAACCATATCCAAGTTTTATAAGAAATTTGAAAGAATTAAATCCTAGAATCTCTCACAAGGTAGATACTAAATTTAATAGAGCAATATCGGATCAAACCATTAAATCATCTAAGATAATTGATGGAGAAGAATACGTCATAAGTAAATTTAGCAATATTTATGATAAAAGTGGAGAAAAATTAAAAAAGAAAATTGAAGATAATCCAGAAGATATTCTAATGTATCATCAAGACAAAGAAACATTTAATACACTTAAAAAAGTAATAAATGACTATCCTGACGCTAAAAATCCTTTCGCTGAATACTTAAAAGAACATAATGAGAAAATTAAAAGATATGCTAAGAACGGTAATGGACCAGATGTTATATCGGTTAGATATATTCAATCTAAATTAGGTAATCACTTATCTATTTCTCACAAATATAATAATCCTAAAAACAATGTGTTCTTATTATCAATAAAACCATATCGCATGGACGTTTATAAAAACAATGAGAATACATTTAAGTTCATTTCTATAACGAATTCGATGTTTAAATTTAAAAATAAAGAATTAGTTTTGGATGAAGCATTGGTTAACGAAACTAAGGAACGTAAGGTCATAGATAACAGTTACAAATTTTGCTTTTCTTTGTACAAAGGTGACGTGTTTTCAATAACTATAGATAAAAATACTAAGGAATACATATTTATGGGAGTTAACTCAGATACAAATAATATAATTGAATGTAATTATGTTGAAAAGCAACGAGATAAATCTTCAGGTGAAAGAATAAAATTAAGTATAGGTAAAAATGTAAAAGAATTTAGAAAAATCCATACAGATATTTTAGGATATAAGTACTTTTGCACCGAAGAAGATAAAAAAATGTTGACAGTTAATTAAAAGGTATTATATAATGTAGTTGTGAACGACGGTTCACCAAATACCGTAAGTTAACAGACTTACTAAAATAAGGGTTTATCCCGAAATCGAGATTCTTTTGAATCTCTTTTTTTGTATATGTTTAGGATAATATATATTAAAGAAAGCGAAAAATTATCTTTAAAATTAGATAATTTAATAATAGAGAATAATAATAACGAATATAAATTGCCTTTAGAAGATATCGATACAATTATGTTAGAAAATAACAAATGCTTGTTAACTTCTAAATTGATTTGTAAAATGATGGAATATAAAATTAATTTTATAGTTTGTAATGATAAAATGATGCCAACCGGGATAATGTTACCATATCAGCAACATAGTAGAGGTACTAAAATAATTCTTAATCAAATCGCATGGACAAATGAATTAAAAGATTTTATGTGGGATATGATAATAGAAAATAAAATTAAAAATCAGAGAAAAGTTTTAGAAATGTATAATAAAAGCCAATCAGTAATAAACAAAATAAAAGAATATGAAGATTTGATAGATAATGGTGATATCACAAATAGAGAAGGACATGCTGCTAAAATTTATTTCGGTGCTTTATTTGGCAAAGATTTCACAAGATTTAATGATGACACGATAAATGGTGGACTTAACTACGGTTATACTATCTTAAGAGCTAATATTTGTAGAATAATAGTAGCATCTGGATTAATACCTAATATAGGTATACATCATAAAAATGAATTCAATAATTATAATTTAGCTGATGATTTAATTGAAGTTTTTAGGCCAATTGTAGATATGTGGTGTTATAAAAATTTAATAGATAAGGAATATTTATCTAGGGAAGACCGTATGAATCTAATAAACTTGTTAAATGGAACTATTGATATAGGAAACACTAATCAAACATTAACAAACGCTTTTCAAAAATATTTAGATGGATTAATCAACTTCACTGAAACAGGAGACATAAACAAAATAATTTTTCCTAAAATAGATACTTTTAAAGAAAATGAGCAGTTATAGATATATGAGATTACTGGTTATGTTTGATTTACCAACTAATACAGTAAATGACATTAGACATTATGCAAACTTTAGAAAATTTCTATTAAAAGATGGTTTTTTCATGCTACAGTATTCCATTTACGTTAAAATTTGCACCAATAAAGATTCAGCAGATTTGCAAGTTAAAAGAATAACTAAAAATAAGCCTCCTCAAGGGGCTATAAGAACACTCATTTTAACCGAGAAACAATATGAAGGTATGAATATTATTATAGGTAGTAAAAATAAGTATGATGACAAAATAGGGGACAAAAAGTTTATTATTTTTGATTAAGGGGTGATAGTATAAGAATTGTAAAGTTTAATAATTTGAACAATTTTGAATTACCAGATAATGAGATTAATTTCATAGCGGGTAACAATGTAGATTATAAAAAGGATATAATCAAATCTTTAAATATTTATTTGGGTAATTTAAAAGAGGATGCAAAGTATGTTGATTATAACAAAGACACATTAAAAATATTTAATGGCAATACATTAATAAATAAAAAAGATTACAAAATAATAAACTTAGACTTTTCTAACATTGATTTAAATAATGAAATAGATTTAGGTAAAAATAGTATTTTAAGAGAAATATTAATATCAAACTTAAATACCTACTATAGCAATACAGATATTCCAATATTAATTAATTCAATTTTTACTGATTTAGTGGATAGTATAAAGAGTAACAATGATATTTTTAACGAGAATTTAATTCAAAATATTGATATTAATATCAATCAAAACGAATTTACCGTTAAGGACATTATAGATAATATAATTAATATTGAATTAACAAAAGAAGAAAATAAAATACCTATAGATTTTTTATCAAATTACGAGCAGTCCAAAATTATGATTAAGCTAATAGAAAAACTAATAAAATTAAATAGCTATGAAAAGAATATAATTTTATTAGTAAATAATATTGATTGTTTGCTGGCAGATAATCAAATACTTGAAATGTATAACTTAATTAAAGATATAGTAGAATCAAATAAAATAAAAGCTTATATTTTTACTAATAACTTTGATGTATTAGAATCTTCTAAAAACATTTATAAAACTATAATAATAAATCAGTATAATAGTGTATTAAATTTAGAAAATTATGAGGATATTTTGAATAAAGTAGCTTTAAATTTTCCAAAAGAAGTTAATACAAGTTATCTATCCGAAGTTATGAAGTATTCTATACTAAAATACATTAAATATTTAGGCAATTTTGTAAAATTAAATGATTTTAAAATAGTTGATTTAGAAGAGTTAACTGTAATTAAAATAATAAATGATGTTTTTGAATTTAAATATGACCTAAATTTAGCTAAAAGTCATCAAAATAGTTGTTTTTATCTCTATTTAAACGAAATTTAAATAGTATATTGTCTTTAAATCAAAATAATTATATAATTACTTTGAGGTTTTAGTATTCTGTTAATTTATGGTATTTGAAAACGTTTTAATAATTCTAAAAAATCTTTGTTAAGTTTTAGTATTCTGTTAATTTATGGTATTTGAAAACAAGCGACATTAGTAGACAAAGTCTCTAAATGTTTTAGTATTCTGTTAATTTATGGTATTTGAAAACAAAAAGAATAGATAATTAATAAAAAATTCCGTTTTAGTATTCTGTTAATTTATGGTATTTGAAAACTTATAGTCAATCATTTGTAAATAGACTTTCGTTTTAGTATTCTGTTAATTTATGGTATTTGAAAACAGTGGTGGCTATCAGCGTGGATTACGAGTAGTTTTAGTATTCTGTTAATTTATGGTATTTGAAAACTCTATTTACAAATGATTATCTACAAGACTTGTTTTAGTATTCTGTTAATTTATGGTATTTGAAAACTATCTTTTTAAACAATGTGTTATAGTTAATGTTTTAGTATTCTGTTAATTTATGGTATTTGAAAACATTCTACAGTTAATGGAGCTTCATCTATTGGTTTTAGTATTCTGTTAATTTATGGTATTTGAAAACGATAAGCGATTAAAAGATAATCAAGGTTATGTTTTAGTATTCTGTTAATTTATGGTATTTGAAAACGAGTTTACTTCATAACGGGACGTCAAGGATGTTTTAGTATTCTGTTAATTTATGGTATTTGAAAACAACTTTAATAAACATGTACTCCCCTATTTTGTTTTAGTATTCTGTTAATTTATGGTATTTGAAAACCACGTATATAATCGTTATTTATAACGTAACGTTTTAGTATTCTGTTAATTTATGGTATTTGAAAACATTTGTTATTATGAAAACCCTACGACGAGTGTTTTAGTATTCTGTTAATTTATGGTATTTGAAAACATTTCTTCACTAAGTCTTAATGTTAAATTCGTTTTAGTATTCTGTTAATTTATGGTATTTGAAAACGAGAACGGTATTTACGGAGTAATTTACATTGTTTTAGTATTCTGTTAATTTATGGTATTTGAAAACCATGACTGTGTCTAAATTGGTGCAAAGTTAGTTTTAGTATTCTGTTAATTTATGGTATTTGAAAACAATTAAACAAAAACGGAGCAAAATCCGTGTGTTTTAGTATTCTGTTAATTTATGGTATTTGAAAACTTAAATTTTAAAATTTATGTTATAGTTAATGTTTTAGTATTCTGTTAATTTATGGTATTTGAAAACCACGAATATAATCGTTATTTATAACATAACGTTTTAGTATTCTGTTAATTTATGGTATTTGAAAACTTAGTAGTTTATTATTAATATTTTATTTGCGTTTTAGTATTCTGTTAATTTATGGTATTTGAAAACCAAATAACAGTTATGATGTTCAGTTTACGCGTTTTAGTATTCTGTTAATTTATGGTATTTGAAAACATTTCTTCGATAATTTTAATACTAGTGATAGTTTTAGTATTCTGTTAATTTATGGTATTTGAAAACTAGGTTTATATATGGATGGAGTTCTATTGCGTTTTAGTATTCTGTTAATTTATGGTATTCGAAACGAACATCATGCACCGCCCACCTAGCTGTTGGTTTTAGTATTCTGTTGATTTGTTGTTATAAACTTTGACTTTTTACATAAAATATAGTAAAATGTAAATGTAATTACATTTGAGATTAATCTTGGTCCGTATTTGTGACTGATGGTTAATCTCTTTTTTATTTTCTTTTATTAATTACTATTACATCATTATTTCGCTTTACTATCATTTTGTCTACCAAAATTTTGTATAATATTTGTGTTAACTTATTTATTAAATAAAATTTTATTTTATAGTTGCTGTAGGTATATGTTTTTTCATACTTGCAGCTTTTTTTATATAGATTTAATATAAGAAAATATTTATTTTTTGTTGTTATTCTCTTATAATAAATATATAAGATGGTGATAAGATGAATACTAATTATATTAATAAAAAAGTTTACCTCACTTTAAAAAACGATAAACTTATTAATGGTTTGGTTAGTGAATGTACTGCTGATTATATTAGAGTAGGGGAAACAGTTATAAATTCGCATGATGTCGAAAATATAAGAGAATATAGCGATATCGAATATAAAATTGATGAATATTTAGATTACATTGATTATGAAAGAAGATTATCTAAAAACACACACGAATCTTATAAAAATGATTTAGATAAATATAAAGAATATTTAAATAAAAACATGATAAAAGATGTAAATGAAATTACAAAAGAAAAAATAAAAGGATATTTGGAATTTTTATCTACTAAAGAAGAACTAGATGCTAAAAGCATTGCTAGAAAACTTACAGCAATTAAAGGATTTCATGCATTTTTGTGTATGAGGGGTTATACAACTATTGATGTTTCTTCAACTATAGAAAGACCTAAACTAAGAAAATCTTTACCAAAAGTACTAACAATTGAAGAAGTAAATAAGTTATTAGATATAAATCCTGTAACGACATTTGACTATCGTGATAAAGCTATGTTAGAATTATTATATGCAACAGGGCTAAGAATTAGTGAATTATTAAACTTAACCATGAATGATATAGACCTTGAAAACTGCATAGTTCGCTGTATGGGAAAAGGTAGTAAAGAGAGAATGATTCCTATTGGCGAATATGTTATAGATTCTATGAATAGTTATTTAGAAAAAAGGCCAGAACTTTACATAATGAAAAGAGATAACCATATATTTCTAAATAATCATGGATTGATGCTTAGCAGAAGCGGTTTTTTCAAGATGTTAAAGCATAGACTTAAAGTATGTGACATACACGTTGATGTTTCCCCACATACTTTAAGGCATAGTTTTGCAACTCATATGATTGAAAGCGGTTCAGATCTGAGAGTTGTGCAGGAACTTCTTGGGCATTCGGATATAAGCACTACTAGAATATATACACATATATCCAATCAAAAAGTAAGAAAAGATTATGAAGATTTTCACCCTAGAAGTAAAAAGTAAGGAGATTTTAATATTATGACTTTTAAAAGAATATTTGTACTAATACTAGATTCTTTAGGCGTTGGTGAAGCACCCGATGCTAATGAGTACAATGATACTGGTGCTAATACATTGAAACACGTTATGGATACTTGTAATCCTTTTATTCCAAATTTAAAGAAATTAGGTTTTTTAAATACAATTAATATGGATGATAATCCTAATGTAGAAGCTTATTACACTATAGCTCATCCAGCTAATCACGGAAAAGATAGTATTTCTGGACATTACGAGATTATTGGTTTAAATAATAAAACACCATTTAAGACGTTTTCAGAAAAAGCTTTTCCTATTGAACTTATAGATACTATAGAAAAAAATATTGGTAAACGTTTAATTGGTAATAAAGTTACAAGTGGTGATAGTATATTATCAGAATTAGGAGAAAGACATTTAAATTATGGATCCCTAATTCTATATACTTCTGGTGATTCCACTTTAGAAATAGCAGCACATGAAGATGTTGTACCAATAAATAAATTATATTCATATTGTGAAAAGATAAGAAAAATAACAGAAAAAGAAGAGTGGCGTGTAGCAAGAGTAATTGCAAGGCCTTTTACAGGTAAAAATGGTAAATTTAAGTTTACTAATGACCGTAAAGATTATACGTTAAAGCCACAAAAAAATAGTGTTTTGAATAATTTAAAAGATAATAATTATGATGTTATATCTATTGGAAAATTGAACGATATTGTTGATGGTGAAGGAATTACTAAGATTATTAAGTCCTCTTCTACTAATATTGATACAATTAATAAAATGACTGATATTATGGATAAAAACTTTAACGGGGTATGTATAACTAACCTTACAGAGTTTGATAGTATGTACGGTCATAAACGTGATATAGAAGGCTATTCTAGGGCAATTGAAGAGCTAGATGTAGAAATACCTATGATATTAAATAAGTTAAATAATGATGATTTATTGATTATTACAGCTGACCATGGTAATGACCCAACTTTCCCAGGGAATTATCATACAAGAGAAAATGTACCTGTAATAATATTTGGTAGAAACTTTAAAGAACCGCATAAAATGCCTATTTTAAATACTTTAGCAGACATTGGCGCAACTATAGCGGACAATTTTGAGGTTCCTAATACAGATATGGGTACAAGTTTTTTAGAACAATTGAAATAGAGTAGGAGAGGAGTATTAAAAAAGCAAGAGGTAGTTAATTACCCTTCTTGCTTTTCTTTTTTCTTAAAACTGCAACATACTGTTTCGCTTTGTTCTTTTACATTATCATTTTGACAACCACATTCGCATGCAACATTAATTTCTTTTAAATTGCATTCGTGGCAATCACAGTTGTTAAACTCACATGATTCTACATTACAATTAATTTTTTGATTTTTCTTCATGATTAACCTCCATTAATAATTTGCCCTAATTTTTAGCAATTATTCCCCTATTATCTTTTATTAATTAAAGAAGGGGAAGTATATGAAAAAATAGAGGTGCTGTAAAACGAAATGAGAATTAAAAAGTAAGGTAATTATCCACCTCATTAACGATTATGAAACATTATTTTTAGTGATAATCAATTAATAATGTAATATATAGTTAAATTAATTAAATTTTAAATATGAATTAAAATATAATTTTTATATAATTAAATTTAGTTTAATAAGTATTACATTTAGTTTAATTATAATGTATAATAAAAATATATATTTATTTGTAGCAAATAGAAGCATGATATAGTATAGCAAATATATTAATCAATAATAATATGATTATTAAATAAATAAGGAAAACAAATTAAGAAGTCAACATAATCTAAGTTATCGGAAGTTTTATCTGCAGCACGTTCTGCTTTTGTTTTGTATCTACGACTTGTGATATAAGTGTTTAATAATAATGTGTGATTTCGAGCGACATCCCATAAATTGAATAAATCATTATCTAATAGTATATCGAGCAAATCAGCATATTCTAAAACTTTTTTATCACGTATTATTGTTTGCAATTGCTGCAGTAATTTTGAAATTTCAGTATATGTTAAACTATCAACTTTATTTACATCGAATCCATTAAAAAATCTTCTATATCTATCATCATACTGATACTTTTCAGGATTATCTAAATGTAAGTGATATCTATACATACCAATCATAGATTCTAACTTAATTGGAATAGTTCCATTAAGTCTATCGGTAACATATTCTTTAACCGCCCTACTCGTGGTAGGGTTTTCATAATAACAGATTACATGATAATGTGGCTTTTTAGGCTCCCCTGTTGGATTTACGTCCTTA
>OLHG01001222.1_pt1 | contig 16364 bp, 14 predicted proteins | sample 1605971 | NCBI WGS metagenome assembly OLHG01 (sample SAMN03283289) | human gut metagenome | biome: human-associated habitat; material: feces | host: Homo sapiens | place: Peru | collected 2012 | reverse complement strand
TATTCAGCTTTTTCACGATGCAAAAATAAGCGATATTTGCAGAAAAGCAGGTGTTGCCAAAGGGACCATATATAACTATTTTCAGACTAAAGAAAGTCTCTTTGAAAGCGTGTTACGAGAATTTATTGTTTCAGCACCAATGGAACTTCAGTCTGAACCGAGATTGCAAGGCGAAAGTGTAAAGCAATATCTACGGCGTGTTCTGTTACCAGTAATAAAAACAATCGAATCATCAGGTCGTGCGCAGATCGCCAGACTGGTAATCACTGAAAGTCCTCGTTTCCCTGTATTGGCTAAGACTTACTTACAGGAAGTTCATCAACCACTCATTGACAGACTGATACCACTATTAGAAGCCGCGTTCACAGAAGGTGAACTCAAGAATAATATACTGATTCAGCATCCACATATACTATTATCTCCAAACTGGTTTGGAATTGTTCATAACGGTATGCTTGATCCCTCAAATCCGTTAGACATTGGTGAATTATTTGAAGCCGGGCTTGAGCTCTTTTTTAACACAATGAAAAATCCTGTCTGAGGTCTATGGGAGAAAAAACATAACAGATACCTGAGGTTGCTCGCCAATGAATACATTACGAAAGTAAGATACGTATAATTATCTGTCGTCACATGACATTATAGGCTTTTGTTATTCATAGACAATTATAAAAGAAGATGAACAAACCAACTTGTCATCATAATCATAAAACATAATAATAATCGAAATAAGAATCATGACAGCGATAATTTCTCAAACAAAACAACAGTCACTTCATTATTTGCATCTCATGAGAACATAGCAATAAAGAGCCCAAGTTCAAGTATCTTCTGGAAGGACATGCAACGAAACTGTCTGGATATCGGTGACTGATTTATTCAGGGATATTCTCATATTGTCTGCATTTCCACTGATGAACACTTATTCAGCTATTGATTAGCTCTAATGCATCTAACAGAAGCGAACTTGACCAAAAGCAAGAAATCCTGAATCTGGCAGGCGTATTTATATGTGCGCCGAATATGAGATTCAACTGTAAGTAATAAAGGAGGAAACAACGATGACGACTTATGATCGTAATCGCAACGCAATTACCATTGGCAGCCGTGTTATGGTAAGCGGAAGCAGACATACCGGCAGAATACTGTCTATTGATACCGAGGGGCTGACTGCCGAGCAAATTCGTCGTGGAAAAACCGTGGTCATTGAAGACTGTGATGAAAAACTCTCCCCTCTGGACCTGATTCGTCTCGACATGAACTAAACAAGTAGTGCCGTTACGTGATAGCGGCACCACTCTTCGTTAACATCCTTTACATCCTGAATGACATAAATTCTGCTGCGTTTATGCTGTCGCCTGAATAATTTCGGTGGGTTCGTTCCTGCTTCAACGTACGGCCTGACTGCGCCATCTCTCCACAGGCAAGAACGGCGTTCGCTGTATACTGTATATCCACACGTCTGACACACAAATTTCCCCTAAGACAGGACGTAGCATGGCCACAGCACACGCAACGCTGGATGGCTGTCAAGTTGCGCTTTCAGCCGTTCAATTTCCTTCTCATAGCCTGCGACCAGACTGGCATACTGGCGAAGTCGGCTCTGTTGCTTACGCAGCATGGCTTTAATCTGCTCAATGTCGTCGGGGAATTCACTGTTAATTTGCTGTTTTATCATGAGTGATATCCGGATACCTGGTAGTTCAGTCCATTTTGGATGTTGCCACGATATTCCCTCCAGCAACATGGAGAACTGAGCAGGTACCAGGCGCAATTTCCCTTCACGGATTACCGGCCACACGAAGCGCCCCATCCCCAGCCGTTTAGCGAAGAGAGGCATAAGCCATCACGAGCGGCCCAGAGGATTTTCACCATTTTGCCACTTCGTCCCCGGGACACGAAGATATGACTGTAGAACGGGACATCTTTCAACGTGTTCTGCATCTTTGAGGCCAGCCCATTGAAACCACCACGCATATCTGTGATGCCAACGCAGATTCTGGTTCCGGTCGACAGAGTTATCATCGGCTCCCCGTTCATTTCGCGGATGATCCCCCGTAACATTTCCGGAGTAAGAGGGATAAACCATTTTATCCACACCTGATTTAAGATGCAGCTCACACTGTAGTGAATCTACGGTAGTGTCATTCTGGCGTTCATCAGACTTGTTGCGCCAGAAAGGATTTGTCACTAGTTTGGCGGGGTCAGGAGTCTCAGTGATTGCCACCGGAACGGTCTGGCATTCCTGGAGATCCTCATCGCTCAGTAATCCCTCTTCATACTTTTCCAGTTAAACAACAGATTGTCATTAATATTGTGCCCTCTGGCGATACGTGAAACGACTACGCCAGGCTGTAATGTCTGTTTTACCAGCCTGATTTTACTGTAGTGTAGGAGGTTCGTCGTGTTGCTCACCATATGCCTTTGCTTATTTGAGGAACGGTTAATTCCTTCTTTCTGTTGGCATAAAGTAGGGCATCGAGTTGGGCGAATGAAAGTGGTTCAGGTAATAGCCAGTCAATGCCGGAGGCATTAGATCGTTGAAAGAGATTATGAATGGTGTGGAATGACTGAGACTTAACTGTTGTGCGATGGCACAGACAGATAATTGCTCGTCGAATCTGATAATGCGTCTGGCAAATAAGAGCGAAAGCCGGTGATATCTTTTGTTGTCTGAGAGTTCATCGTTCATGTCCATCAATATAGATGGACGCGATTGTTGCCAGATAGGACAACCATCACAAAACGCCACAGACGGAGCGCTTACAAATATATCAAAAATACATACATCATACACAAATCGATTAACGTTAAGTGTTTAGTCCCTTTTCGTAGCAAATAGAAGTCAGGCGGATTTAGATACACTTTCAAATAGTAAACACTGCGTAAATAATAAGTAAAAAAATGGTTTCACAAAAGGGTTTATAACAACCAATTCTCAGCTCACTAGTCAATATAAAACCATATTATAAGAATGGTTATTCAATTCGGTAACATCGCATGTTATGTTGAATCTGGCTTAAGCATACAGGGATGCTGTGCAAAGCAAAACTAAGACATAATAGAACCATAAGATCAAGCTCCTTCAGTTTACTCCCCCTTGTGCCCGGGGAGTTTTTTTATTCTATCGAGTTAAACATAATTTTGAATTTGTGCGTTTACAGGAATGAATCCGTAAAAGTTCTTTCTATACAAATACAATTTTGATTTAAGTAACAAAGTTGATCTATATTAATAGTCTCCAACTATGGTTAAGTTCTACCTATGGGCATTGCCCATTCTTCCTTGTTTACTCCCTGCTTACAGGGAGTTTTTTTATTTGGCATCCTCTATGCTCTGAAGGAAATGGATTCCTGCTACATTCAGGCCGTCACTTGAAGAATTTCGGTGAGTTCGTTCCTGCTTCAACGGGTAGCCTGACTGCACCATCCCCCCACAGGCAAGAACGGCGTTCGCTGTATACTGTATATCCACACGCTTTACACACAAATTTACGCTACGACAGGCGGTTTTATTTCACGGTATGACCACAGCATGCGCAACGCTGACTGATATACGCTGTCGGAACAGCAAGCACCTGAGCGCCACGCCAGGGCTGACTGTACTCAAGCTGGCGGCGCATTTCATACCAGCCCAGATCCAGTATCGAACGGTTTAAACCTGATTTTGTGCCCTGACATTGTCCCCCGACTGACTGACCATACCCGTAGCTGACTTTGACATGTTGCTGACCTTCAGATTCTCAATGACGATCATTGCGTGGTTTTGCTGACGGTCGTTGTGATTTTGTAAAGGTGGTCCCTGCGAATATTTGCGATATGGGAATGCAGTCGCTGTATTTTGCGCTTCTGCCAGTTGTTGCTGAATTTGACCTTACGGCTTAACTGTCGCTGAAGTCTCGCCAGCTTCTTCTGGTTTTTCGGAAAACTGTTTACAGACTCAACGACTGTGCCATCTGGCAGCATGGCGAGTTTAGCCGCGCCAGCATCCAGCCCAACCATTGATGCCAAATAGTGAACAGGAGTGGATACTTCACTTTCAGTCTGAATACTGATGTACCACTTACCGCAGGACTGGCCGACTGTGACACTTTTTACTCCTCCGCGACCTGACGACTGTTCCGGTAGCGCATCCTGCCAATTTTTGGCAGAAAAATACGACTTTTTCCTGATCGGGCTTAACACCCTGCGGGTAGCGGAATGCATCATTCTGTCTCTGCTTTTTGAATCGGGGAAAAGTCGTCCGATTCTGGAAGAAATTTTTGTAGGCTCGCTCAAGGTCTTTCAGTGACTATCGCAATGCTGTAATGGGACACCTTTAATCCATTGTGTTTCAATGATATTTTTCACCCTGACGTGCCAGGATACGATTGAAAACGAAACGACAAGCTCCGGTAAAGCGCCTCATTTCACGCTCCAGTTGACCATCAGATCTTAACCAGAATTTAAATGCCTGTAGTCGTTTTATGCTCAATCTTAAACAAAAACGGTCTGGTGGAAAACCGCGCCTTATATCCCCGATCTGAAGGACGAGCTTTACGGCGCATCGGGTAAATTTCTGACTCTCGAATAGCAATTTTTCAGTATTCCACTTTAGCTCAGCATGTTATCACCCGACACGCACCAATAACACGGACAATAATCAGTCACACGTCAAACTATGAAAAGCAAATTATGTTAACCAGTAATGCAACATACCAGAATTAAATATCAGACTACTTATGTTCTGACCGGGCAGAAGAAAAATGTACACTTCCGTATGAGATTTGGACATTATGTGACATTCTGAATGAGCCTCCCCAGAAATGAGTCCGATTTTTTAGTCTGTATTTCTCTGCATGTAGAGAGACCTTTGTCTTGTTTTAACTGCCTTTGTTTGTTGCCAGGCAAAACATACTTTTTGTAAGACATCGGAGTTGTTTTATGCGTGAATATACGGCATCTTTCTTGCGTTGCATTTTCCATCTGCAACTCTATTATACAATGCAAGTACTCATTCGTTTTTTCCCCACAATTCCATTGTGGGGTTTTTTGTCTGCTATAATACGTAAGCAGGAATACTGATTCAGCATTAACTGTATGAATTTTAAAAAATTAATCATGTAGTGTTTATTTTTTGAGCTAACATCGGACTTGTTTTCTGTCAGGAATTCATGCAAATTACTACTGTTGCGCATTTCATCTCGCAACTCCGACTAAAACACAAATATTTTTCTGATGTTATCCCCATCAAGCTAGTTGGGGATTTTTTTATTCCTCGCAAGCCCTCCCAGTATGGAGATATCTCCTAAGCGTTCCAGTGATACATCCAGCCGGTTTCCAAATCCTGGAACGCAGGATATCCGATTTAAATTCATGATCACAATATTAACGATCTTATTGATCTGGAGCATTTGTGCATAAAATACGATGAGCTAATAATTCTGATCCAATTCACAAATTATAACATGTTGGTATTAAGGATTATGAGTCATGAGTAGTACACCCTCCCCGGATACACCATTACCAGAACAACGCGTTGGTGTTGGTGCTTACATATCCCTGCTTTTTGCTATGATGTTCTTTTCTGGCGTGCTCGGTGGAAAAGAGTGGTATAGCGTTTTCGATTTTACAACTCTTAACGGTGCATTTGGTAAGGTTGTCAGTAGTGTTAACGGCGGCGGGAGTGAGGTGGTTAATGTTGCAACCAGCACCTTTCGTGGTAAAAGTGGATCCGGGGCGATGGATGGCTTTCTGTTTGCATTCGGACTGATTCCGGCCGTGATGTTTGCATTAGGTATGATCAACGTGCTTGAACATTATGGGGCCCTGAGTGCTGCACGAAAACTGCTTACACCATTGCTACGTCCTCTGTTGGGCATCCCCGGCGCTGCCGGCCTGGCAATGATTGGCAGCCTTCAAAGCACTGACGTCGGTGCTTCGCTGACACGCAAACTGTCTGATGAAGGACAACTCAATGACAACGAACGTGATGTATTCATCATGTTCCAGTTTTCTGCCGGTGCGATGATCACTAATTTCTTTTCCTCCGGCGCTGTTCTGTTTACGCTGATCACCATTGATGGTATGCAGGCAGTACCAGCCTCAATAGGTCTATGCATCGCAGTAATGTTCATTATGAAAATTCTTGGCGCGAACATCATGCGTCTGCTCCTGCATGTAGGGGCAACCCGAAACAGTGGGCAAGAAAAACGTGATGAATCACTGAGGGAACAATAATGTCTACATCAACTACTGATCCGATGATTACCGATATCTTTGTAGCCGGCGCGCGCAAAGGCTGGAATATAGCAACCAGCAGTACTCTGCCTAATGTACTGATGGCGTTTGTCTTGATCAAAGCTCTGGAAATCACTGGTGCACTCAAAGGAATGGCTCTGATATTTGGACCTCTAATGGGACTATTTGACCTGCCGGGTGAGGCATCGGCTGTATTGGTTGGCGGGTGGATGTCAATGGGCGGTGGTGTTGGTGTTGCTGTAGCGTTGTTTGATCAGGGAATTCTCACCGGCACTCATCTGGCAATCCTGACACCCGCCATCTATCTGATGGGCTCACAGGTTCAATACGTCGGTCGTATTCTCGGTGTTGTTGGAACTGATGCTAAACGAATCCCTCTCATGATTGGGATTTCCGTCCTCAATGCCTTTATCGCTATGTTGCTTATGCGCGTAATTATCTAATGACGGAGAAAACAGATGCAACTGGAACATTATCTTGATGAATTGCGCAGTGTGGTAAACATTGACTGCGGTACGCAAACGATTGCTGGCGTGGCCGAAGTCGCAGCCAAATTCACACGACTTTACCAGCAAGAAGGCTGGTACGCCGAGCAAGTGGATTTGGGAAATAAAGTCGGACCAGGTGTTTTTGTCACCAATCAACCAGATGCCGGGCATTATGATGTTCTGCTGGTCGGTCATCTCGACACCGTTTTTCCACCCGGCACTGCCGCCGAGCGCCCAATGAGCCTGACAGAAAACCGCGCGCATGGTCCTGGGGTGTCAGACATGAAAAGTGGTCTGCTAAATATTCTGTGGGCACTGCGCGGTCTGAGCGATACGGATAAACAACGCCTTCGGATCGCTGTTGCAATGAATCCAGATGAAGAAACTGGTTCGGTTTATTCTCATGCCTGGATTGGAGAACTGGCTAAACGCAGTAACTGCGTACTAGTGTGCGAAGCCGCACGGGCTGATGGTTCACTGGTAAAAGCTCGTAAAGGAATGGCGCGATATCGCCTGCAATTCCATGGTATTGCTGCACATGCAGGTAATGATCCAGAGAAAGGGCGTTCAGCAATTACTGCTCTGGCACATGCTGTGATTGCGGTGAATACGATGTCAGATATGAGTAAGGGAACAACCCTAAACGTTGGTGTAATTAGTGGTGGCGATGCTGCCAATATCGTGGCTGACTATGCGGAAGCTGTGGTAGATCTGCGTTTTTGGGACAATGAAGAATATCTGCGAGTGAATCAGTCTTTGATTGAACGCTGCAGACAATCTTTTCTGGATGGAGTGGTCTGCAATCTGGTACAAGAAGCTCATACTCCGGCAATGTCCCCATCTGCCGATACAGAAGCGTTGATGGCAAAGGTTGAAAAAGCGGGACGCGAAGAGGGAATTAACATCACCTGGCAGGCTGTCGGCGGAGGTTCAGACGCCAACCACACAGCGGCGTTAGGCGTGCCTTCATTGGATGGCTTCGGTCCTATCGGAGCCAACTTCCACAGTCCAGAGGAATATCTAGTTCTTGACAGCATTGAGCCTCGAATCCGCTTGTTGCGCAGAGTTATAAGCAATCTGTAATTCAAAATTCGCGCCGCTGAATCCTTCTGTTCTTTTGAACCGGCGCGAATTATTCCCCCATTTTCCCCTTATACAGATGATAATTGAGTAATATGGTTTTGCTATTTTACTTAGGCTATCAGAGTTAATCCTCTTCCTTGTAAATCATACTGCGGGTGAGCAACTGTTGCATCTCTCCCAACCCAAGGCTTCTGGCACTACAACCTTGGGAAAGCGAAACAGTCAATAACCTGTTCACGTAAACAGATTTTGCAGATTATTGATAATGTGCACTGACACTCACGGGGCACACCGGAGAACAATACATCTTTTCTTACCAGAGCCATAATAATAACCCGACATGGAATGCTCAACTTAGAGATTTTGCACCATAAGTTGATCCTCTCTAAATTATGTAGACCAGTAATGACAATGCTGACGTTACGATAGAATGCCTCGCAGGAGACAGTACAAGGACTAATGTATAATTTTGAGCGTATGGGGCCGCAAGCAAAATCACCAATAAGAAAGAAAAGGCCTTTTCCAAAGGGGAAAACAGATTATGAATAATAGACAGTATCTTAATTGGCTACTATTACACCAAGATAATAATATTATCTCATAATGACTCTTCTACCATTCCAATAATCCTCTCCAAGCTATGGTATAGAATGACAATAAAAATCCCCCTCTTTTAAAAGGGGGAAATGTTTACGGAGTATTATTATGTTATATTTTTATGTGCTTCTTGCGTATCACTATTCAACAGCATATAGATATAACTCACATTTACGAATCATGAATTTCCATGAGTTATACAATAATAAACCTCAGATATCATTAAATATGATTATCAGCTATACTTCCTTCAATTCACTTGGTGGGATTGTTCGATAGATTCTCTTACAATTGTCATGAAACATTTTCCGCTGAGCCGCATGTGAATACCCTTTCATCTCGCAAACAGTCATAAAGCCATGAAATATATCACTGAAACTGCCACAAAGACTGTCCACGGGGAAATTACTTGCAAACATGACCCTGTCAGGACCAAACATTGATAACGTTTCAGATATTATCCATAGATTATTCTCCACTGTCCATGGAATCCCTTTTAAACCTATACCCGATATTTTAACCATCACATTTTCACATTCAGCCAAAGAAGCCATTGCTGAATGCCACCCGGCCAACCCTTCAACAGAACGTTGTGCAGGGAGCCCTGTATGATTAAGGATTATTACTGTGTCTGGGAAATCATTTGCCAGTTTTACAGCTTCATGCAAATTCCACCACTGGGTTTGCAGATCAAACATTAGATTGTATTTTGAAAGTAATGAATACCCATATCGCCATCTTTCATCACTCATCAGAGTTGTATACGATCCAACATCCTCTGGTTTATCAGGCCCCTCTGGCTTATGCCTGATGCTTCGCATCAACTCATATGAACTCTGCATCTTCAACACAGAATCTATATCATCATGATTTAGCCAAGCCTGTCCGACAACAGCATTTGGATAACCTGTCATTTTTGCTACTGATGTAATGAAATCGCTTTCACCACATGGATCCGCTGGATTCCATTCAGTCTCCATATAACAGGTTTCAACGACATTAATATCACCTACATCTGCAAAATAATCTTCAGGATAATATTTTTTCTTAATCGCCGTATAATCACCATATCTAAAAGGAATTAAAACATCCGGCTTTAGCCAAGGATGATCATTTTCTATCGGATCCCAGAAGTGATGATGCGCATCAATTACAGGGCCATCATATAAATTTAGTGGCTTGATGTTCATGTTTATCTCCTATCGCACGTGTCGTAAATCGATAATATTAGTCATTAAAATAAATATTACAGCACAACCAGCAAAAAAGTAGAGTACAGGATTGAATGAGTTCGTCACATCCAAAATAAGTCCTACCAATAGTGGAATGCAAATACCTCCAACACTTCCAGCCATATTCATCATGCCCCCGACAGTAGCTACACGGGAACGGGGAGCTAATAAAGGAGGAAACGTCCAGTACATACTACCCCACATCAAAACAAACGCGGCGCAGGACAGCAGAATAATTGATGTTTTTACATCTGGTATGCTTGGTAATAAAGCAAATGATATTAGTGTACAGATACCTGATACAGTTAATAGAAATTTACACGTTCTAGCTCGCCCAAATCCTTTACTTACGAGTTTATCTGCCAGCCATCCGCCACAAAGACTACCACAACCACCTGCGCAAAATATAATCATTGTGGCAAAACCAACAGCTTTTAAATCCAGATTTAATGCTCGTGTAAGATATCCTGGTCCCCAAGTTAATAAACCAAAGAAACACATTGCCCATGAACAACGACCTAAAAGCATACCAATAAAAGAACGTAGAGGAATAACCTTTAATAATGGCTCATTGTTTTCTGCTACTATATGTTGCTCAACACGATCGAGATTAATAATACTTAATTCTTTATCATTTACATTTGGTGAATCTTCAGGTTTGTCGCGAATAACCCAGTAAGCTATTAACCCCAGAGTGATAGCCGCAACACCACAGATAATGAATGTAACCCGCCACGATGCAAAATAAAGCATCATTTCAGCTACTAATATTCCACCAATTGCAGCCCCAAATGGACCTCCGGCATCCATTAATGTTGCTCCTCGAGCTCTTTCATTTTTATTTAACCAAATTGCATTAAGTCTAGCGCCTGAGGGAAACACAGGTGCTTCACTTGCACCAAGCAATAGATTAGCAGCAAGTAAAGCGAAACCTGTTGGGCATAATCCTAATAAGGCTTCTGCAGTTCCCCAAATAATGGCAGAACATGTCAGTACAATTCTTGCCCCAAATTTATCGGCCAGAAACCCACCGGGTATTTGCATACAAGCATAAGTCCAGAAAAAACCGCTTAGTATTAATCCCTGCATCGTATCGCTTAATCCCAAATCTTTAGCGATAGTAGGCATAGCTATAGATATTGAGGCTCGATCAATCATACTGACAACAACAAGAAGAAAAAGTACAAAAAATATTCTCCATCTTATATTTGTTGCTTTCTCATTGGAGGACATAAATTACTCTCCTTTAATACTATATCTATTAAATTAAAGATGTTAAAACTTGATATTGCTTTCTTATATATTGAATACAGAACCACTAACTGAGAATAGCGCCTAGAACCAATACACCTATAAGCCCGACAATGGACTGTATCGTGACTAAATAACTCCATGTGCGAATAGTTTGTGGTACGCTAAGTCCAAAGTATTCTTTGAATAACCAAAATGCCCCATCACTGACATGTGAAAAAATCATTGCCCCAGTCGTAGTTGAAAGTACCAATAGAGCTGCGTTAGTTTCTGGATGTGCTGTAAGTAACGCGGCAACGATTCCTCCTGAAGCTGAGACCGCCACCGTTCCAGAGCCAAGCGCAATGCGGAAAATAGCTGCCACCAGCCATGCAAATAATAGCGGAGGAATAGACCAATCCGTAGCAAAGTTACTGATAATATCACTTAGACCAATTGCTGTTAGTATGTTTTTTAATCCACCGCCTCCACCGATAATTAGCAACAAACCAACAATAGGCACAATACTTTTCTTACTGATAGACAGGATTTCTTCATTACTAAAACCCACTCCCCGTCCCAGAAATATCATGGCATAAACCAGAGCAAGTCCAAGAGTTATTACTGGATTGCCTAGTGCCTGGAATACCTCTGTGACCACACCTGTTTTTGGCAAAAAGTCAAGTCCAATAGTCCCAACAATCATCAGACAAGGGGCGATCATAACTGTTATCAAAGCGACAGTCAGCGATGGTTGGCGATATAATTGACGTTCGTTATTTCCCCGTCTATGTTCAGTTTCATTCAGTGCCAAAGGTTCTCCCACGTTAAGATGTTTGTGCATTATTTTTGGGAAAAGATAAGCTCCTGAGAGTAGAACAGGTATACTAATAATCACCCCATAAAGCGTAGTTTCTCCGATGCTGGCACCATAAGCCGTAGCAGCGATAATAGTTGCCGGACCAGGCGGTAATAACGCATGAGCTGTCATTAATCCTGCAGACATTGGGAGTGCAACTCTGAGAACAGGTAACCCCAAACGTTTGGTAATAGAGAACACAAGGGGTACCATCAGTACAAAAGTAACTTCAAACAAGTTAGGTAGACCGATGATTAACGAAACTATACCAATACACAGAGGCATCCAAACAATTTTTCTAGACCCAATAATAATATCGGCTATTTTGTCTCCTCCTCCAGACTGTACCAATAACCCCCCCAGCATTGCGCCTAAGCCGATAACTACCCCCGTGACAGACAGTTGACTACCAAACCCGTGCGTAAATATATCTACACTTTTCGCCACTCCAATATTGTTCACAATTCCCAAAAATACAGACGATATAAGCAATGAAAAAAAAGGATGAAGCTTAAATCGGGTGATCAAGATGATAAGTATAACTATTGAAACAAGCCCACTTATCATCACAAATGATTCTGAATACATGAGATCTATCCTTATCTATGAGCATGCAAATCGCAATTTATTCTTTCTACTTCCTCAGCACTGCTATTTTCTTGCGATACAGTACTGCCATAATCGCACTGAATATCTAGTAAATAAATATCATCAACTCGTTTTAAAGATATAACAACCAGCAACTTATCAAAACACCGACTGTTATTTATAATAGCCTTATACAGTTTATTATAACGCAGATAATATTCACATCTATCTGTATAGATTAGACATTATATTATCTGCTATTATAAATTTTTATTTATGTGTTGTAGAAGCCATTCTGGCCGCCACGGCAATAGCCCTCTCTGTAGCCATTGTTTTTGCGATCCCCTTACCTGCAATATCAAATGCAGTGCCATGTTCTGGTGTTGTAATAGCGAACGGAAGTCCTGCGGCAACAGTTATTCCCACGTCAAAGGAATGCAGTTTAGTAGCAATTTGTCCCTGGTCATGGAACAGGGTAACAACCGCATCATATTCATGATTAAACGCATGAATAAAAATGGTGTCACCTGGAACTGGCCCATACATGTCCATTCCTTTCTTTCGAAAACTTTCAATTACTGGAATGAGCACGTCTATTTCTTCGGTGCCGCAGGTTCCACCATCCCCGGCGTGGGGATTAAGTGCAGCAACTGCAATTCGCGGATTTTCAATAGCTGCCATACGTAGTGTGTCATAGCATAACTGAATCGAACGGCTAACATTTTCTGGAGTAATATGGCTGGCAATATCTTTGAACGGAATATGTCCGGTCACACGGAAAACCCAGAGATCATCCAGGACATTCAACAGGCCGCGAGGTCTATCCAGGCATCCTAACTGCTCTGCAAACAGATAATGTTCGTCTTCAATATCCCAGCCCCCTTTCTTGAACGCCTCTTTATTCAATGGAGCAAAAACAAAACCATCAATCTTTCCTGATTTGAGTAATGACATACAGGTTACCAATGATTCCCCGGTTGCATAACCTGAATCTGTATCAATGGTCCCCATAGTTAGTTTTTCGGGGTTGAAATTTTTTAAATCAAGTAATGGTACATTTCCTGTGCTCCAGTCTGCCTCTGATGGGTCACTTATTACATCCCATTGAAAATAAACACCCGCAATCTTTTGTCCAAGAGCAAGAACACGGGCATCACCAATCAGAACGGGTCTGCAATATTTATAGACAGTACCATCAGCAACAACCTTAGCAATCAATTCTGGTCCGATACCGGCAGCTTCACCTAAAAAAATTCCCAACACAGGTTTCTGTTCCATTATTCACCTCTAATTATCTAAAACGGTGTTTACTTCAACAGGGCAGGATAAACTCTGCCCTGTGTTATTACATTATTGAGTTCATTATCCAGGGAACAAATTCCAGACTCCCATACCCAAGTTCTTCACTTCGGCTACGGTTACCTGAAGCCAGCTCAATAATTCTCTGATAAATACGTTCCCCTACCTGTTCAATCGTTTCTTCACCATCAACGATCGTGCCACAGTTTAAATCCATGTCATCACGCTGTCGTTGCCATAATGCATTATTGGTCGCCAGTTTCAGACAAGGCGTGGGTTTTGCTCCAAAGGCAGATCCCCTACCCGTGGTAAAACACAGCAGATTAGCGCCTCCGGCAATTTGCCCAGTTACCGCCATCGGGTCGTACCCGGGGGTATCCATAAAGACAAGCCCTTTTGCTGTTACAGGTTCAGCATATTCATACACATCCATTAAGCTGGTTGTCCCGGCTTTAGCGATTCCACCCAGTGATTTCTCCAGAACAGTAGTCAGCCCTCCCGCTTTATTACCTGCGGAGGGATTGTTATTCATTTCACTACCCGTACGTTTACAGTACTCCTCCCACCACTTAATCCTGCGGATTAGCTTTTCTCCCACTTCACGATTAATAGCACGGCGTGTCAGAAGATGCTCAGCTCCGTAGATTTCTGATGTTTCGGACAGAATGGCCGTCCCTCCCTGACGGACCAGACGATCAACTGCATAACCGAGTGCCGGGTTGGCAGAAATTCCTGAGTAACTGTCTGAGCCACCACACTCAAGGGCCAGGATAATTTCTGACACTGGAACAGGTTCACGTTTAACATTGTTGGCTTCCGGCAGCATATCAAGAATAAACGAAATACCCTTTTCGATAGCGTTGCGTGTTCCGCCACTTTCCTGAATTGTCAGTGTATGAAACATCGGGTTTTCATGTAGTCCATGGGCATTCATCATGTCCTTAATCTGGAATGATTCACATCCCAGTCCCACTATCACAATCCCGGCAAAGTTTACGTGAGTGGCATAGCCTGCTATCGTTCTCCGCATGACTTTCATCATTTCAGTATTAGAGCCAAAGGCGCAGCCGAAGCTCTGAGGCAATGCGACAATACCATCAACATTCGGGTAATCGCTCAGGCCTCGGGTACGGAAATGATCCTCAATGGCTCTGACCACGGTTGCGCTACAGTTCACCGAACTCAGCACACCGATAAAATTACGGGTTGCCACTCGCCCGTCTTTTCTTCTGATCCCCATAAAAGTATCCTGATGGACATCCCGCTCAGGAAGATGGCTGTCTATTCCCCAGGCATAATCACGTTCAAAATTTCCCATACCGAGATTATGAACATGAATATGTTCCCCCTGGCGGATATCACGAGTGGCAAAGCCGATAATTTGTCCATAGCGCTTAACCGCACTACCAGCAGGAATATCACGAAGAGCAATTTTGTGTCCGGCCGGAATAAGGTCACGCGTTTCGATATTTTCTGCCTTCAACCAGCTTCCGGCAGGAAGCTCTGTTATGGCAATCACAACATCATCCAGATTATTGAGTTTGAGTACCTGAGAGTTATTCATCCTGCGTCCCTCGTGATTACTGATGAATTTGTTCCAGAATGGATTTTACTCTGGATATTTTCTCATCACTGAGCGGAAGAGCCGGTGCCATAACTGCAGTAGATATGTCCAGTCCACTCAGTTTGATGGCGGTCTTTATCACCCCAAAGAAAGGTTGCTCAAGCGCATACAACGGAGACAATTTTGCCAGTTGTTGTTGGAAATAACGCGCCTTATCAAGATCATTTTCCATAACAGCCTGATAAATACCCCGTGTGATTTCCGGAGCAAAATTGAATGTTGCCGGAATACCGCCATGACCACCCAGTAACAGAGTGTCCAGCATATATTCGTCATAACCACTGAATATAATGAAATCCGGACGAAATGCATGTACACGGTTGATAATTTCTCGGGTATGACTGATGTTATCGATTGTATCTTTGATACCCACGATATTAGGAACTTCCCGGGCCAGCCGGGTAATGACTTCAAGTCCAATATCCTGGCCGGTTAAATCAGGAAAGTTATAGAGAAACACCGGGATTTCAAGTGTATCAGCAATAGATTTATAATGCATAAACCGGGCATCATCGCTGAGTTTTGCATAATACGGATTGACAACCAGCACACCATCAGCTCCGTGCTCACAAGCATGGCGTCCCAGCTCAATAGTTTCTGCTGTCCCGGCACAAGCAACCCCCACCAGTACAGGCACTCTTCCATCTACATGATTTAAACAAAATGCTGCTATCTCTTTTCGTTGTTGGGAAGAAAATTGTGAGAATTCGCCCCCACTGCCCAGGATCAGCATTCCGTTTGCACCATTCTCTATTACATGGTCAATCATTCGGGCCATACCCGTCTTATCCAGTTTCCCCTGTGCGTCAACAATAGTAGGAACCGGCGGAAAAATACCTCTAAACGCTGTCAACATATCGCTCTCACTAAGTTCTATATATGGAACAAAAGTTCTTTATGTTGAATATAATGAATCAGAATAAGGTTCTGCATGTCAAAGGTTTTTACAATGTGAAATGAAAAATGTGAGTTGAGTCGAGTTTATAGGAGCATGTTGATACACGAAGACGATGTATAACATGTGTAGGCAGCTTCCCGTCGTAAACGACGAATTTACCCATTTCTCAGACCGGAACCATCTGTGCAGCAAATCCACACTAATCTACACGGGCATAGACAATGAAT
>OLHG01001208.1_pt1 | contig 16486 bp, 12 predicted proteins | sample 1605971 | NCBI WGS metagenome assembly OLHG01 (sample SAMN03283289) | human gut metagenome | biome: human-associated habitat; material: feces | host: Homo sapiens | place: Peru | collected 2012 | reverse complement strand
CTTTCCTTATAAATCACAAAACAGGCAGCGCCTTCAGGCGATGCCTTCCTGATTATAATTAAGATTTTAATCAGGAAATAGTATAAGAACGTATTTCATTCAGGACTCATGGCAGCAATGCCTGAAGAAACATAAGGAGGAAAACACATGAAAAAACTGATCGCTTTGGCAATGGCCGGTGTGATGGCCCTGGGTATGCTGGCCGGCTGCGGCAACGGAAACGCCGCTCCCACCGCCACCGCCGCCCCTGCCGCTACCAACGCTCCCGCGTCCAATGAGACTGCGGCTCCCGCTTCCGACGGCGGCAAAATCGTCATCGGCGGCATCAACGACCTGACCGGCAGCCGCTCCGTCACCGGCAACGCCATCAACAACGGCGTTCTGATGGCTGTGGAAGAAATCAACGCCGCCGGCGGTATCCTGGGCAAGCAGATCGACTACGTCGTCTACGACAACAAGAACGACGGTCAGGAGACCATCAACGCCTACACCCGTCTGGCCGACGTGGACAAGGCTTCCGCCGTCATTACCACCGATGCCAGCGGCATCTTCATGAGCCTCATCGAGGTCAGCACCGAGAAGGGTGTCCCCGTTCTGGGCATGCCCTCTGACCCCCGGGCCGTGGCCGACACCGAGGGAACCGGTGAGGTTTATCCCTACTGCTTCCTGACCGGCCAGTGCAACGCTCCCCAGCAGGCCGCCATCATCGCCCAGTATGTGGCCGAGAACACCGACATGAAGAAGGCGGCTCTGTTCTACGATCAGTCCAATGCCTACGCCGTGGCCTACATGAACGGCTTCCGTGACCTGTGGACTGCCAAGGGCGGCGAAATCACCATTGAGCAGACCTGCAACGCTACCGACCAGGACTTCTCCACTCAGCTGTCCAAGATCAAGGCCAGCGGCGCCGAGTTCATCTGCACCCCCAACCCCACCGCGCAGCTGGTCATCATGGTTCAGCAGGCGGCTCAGCTGGGTCTGAAGATTCCCTACGTCGGCGCCCAGGATATGAGCGATCCCTTCCTGTCCCTGCTGGATAACCCTGCCGTCGTGGGCAAGGCCTACTTCCAGTCCTCCGTCTACATGGGCGACCCCAGCCTGGATACCTTCAACGCCAACTATGAGACCCGCTTCGGCGAGCCCGCTACCATCAAGGCCGTTAACGGCTACGACACCATGTACATCCTGAAGACCGCCATCGAGGCCGCCGGTTCCGCCGACCGGGACGCCATCAAGGCCGCCATGGAGAATAGCATCCAGAATCTGGATCTGCTGTGCACCGACAGCTACACCGAGGACGGCGCGACCCACTCTCCCAAGGATCTGGGCATGGCTGTCTATGAGATTACCGACGGCGTTCTGGAGTACAAGACCTATCTGCAGCCCTGAGTGACAGAAACCCCCTAAGCTGTGTCTTTGAAGCGGTAAGGTGCAGGAAACCGCACCTTACCGCTTTCCTTGCTTCATGTGTTTTGAAAGGACGAAACAATGACTTACTACTATATTCAGCTGATCATTAACGGTATCGCCCTTGGTTCGGTTTACTCCCTGATCGCCCTGGGCTTTACCCTGATCTTCAGCGTCCTGAAATTCTCCAATTTCTCCCACGGCGGCGTCATGGTAGTTTCCGCCTACTTTGCCTATATTGTCTGCAAGAGCTGGAATCTGGGCTTTGTTCCCATGATTCTCATTACCGTCCTTTTTGGCGGATGCCTGTCCTGCCTGGTGCAGTTCATCGGCTTTGAGCGGCTGCGCAGAACCAAGGGCAGTTCCATGCTGTTTTTTGTCTCCTCTGCCAACCTGGGCACCCTGCTTCAGAATATCATCATTCTGATGTTTGCCTCCAGCTACTATTCCTATCCCTCTTTCTTCTCCCGGAGCTTTTTCCAGATCAATGAAAATCTGACCATCGCCGTTACCGACATGATCATGCTGGGTCTGTCCGCGGTGGGCATTCTGGTTCTGATGTATATCCTCTATAAGACCCGCATGGGCATTTCCATCCGGGCCCTGTCCATGGACAGCGACACCGCCAAGCTCATGGGCATCAATGTGTCCTTCGTCATGGCGCTGACCTTCTTCATTTCCGGTATGCTGGCGGCCATTGCGGGCGTGCTGTGCGGCATGAAGTTCCTGCTGTATCCCCAGCTGAAGGATCTGGTCATGAAGGGCATGACCGCTTCCATCCTGGGAGGTCTGGGCAACATCAGCGGCGCACTGTACGGCGGCCTTCTGCTGGGTCTGCTGGAAGTGTTCATGACCAACTTTGTGGGCTCCAGCTTACAGCCTGCCTGTACCTTCCTGTTTGCCATTATCTTCCTGATTTTCCGTCCTCAGGGCATCAGCGGCAAATTCGTGAAGGAAAAAGTGTAAGGAGGACGAAAAGATGAGTTATACCGCAACCGTGGTTCTGAACGTCCTCATTGTGATGGTGGCCGTCATTTCCATGTATATCCTCATGGGCCTGACCGGCATCTTCTCCATGGGCCAGGCGTCCTTTATGTGCATCGGCGCGTATACCGTTGGTATTCTCGCCACCAAGTTCGGCTTTCCCTTTCTGCCCGCGGTGATTCTGGCAATCATCATGGGCATGGTCTCCGCCTTCTTAGTGGGCATTCCCATCATGAAGCTCCGGGGCGACTATGTGGCCATGATTACCCTGGCCTTCGGCGAGGCCATCGTGGCAGTGCTCAATACCTTCAGCAGCGTCACCGGCGGCGCTATGGGCATCAACCGGATTCCCAGAGACATCAACCTGCCTGTGAGCTTTGTCATTGTTGCCATCGTGATCTACCTGGTGCTGAACTTCAAGAATTCCAAGTTCGGCCGCCAGTGCATCGCCGTGAAGAACGACCCCATTTCCGCCGCCTCCATGGGCATCAATGTCACCCGAATCAAGATGACCGCTTTCGTCTTCGCTGGCGGCCTCACCGCTCTGTCCGGTGCCATGGTGGCCTACGCCACTTCCTTCATCGATCCCAACTCCTTCGGCTCCGCCAAGTCCATCGAGTGGATCAGCATTGTCTTTGTCGGCGGCATCAACAGCCTGTCCGGCTCCGTGGTCATGGCGGCTCTCTTCAGCATCCTCACCGAGTCCCTGCGGACCGCCAGCAACCTGCGCACCCTGATTCAGTGCGTTATCATTCTCGTCATTATCAACTTCGTGCCCAACGGCCTCTTCGGCGAGCATGAGTTCAAGGACATCTTCCTGTGGCTGAAGAAGAAATTCACCGGCAAGGAAACCAAAACCGTGAAGGAGGCAGGAAAATGAGCAGCATTCTGACTTGTCAGGACGTTTCCATCAACTTCGGCGGTGTCAAGGCCGTGCAGAACGTGAGCCTGGACATCCGGAAGGGCTCCGTCACCAGCATCATCGGCCCCAACGGTGCGGGCAAGACCACCTTCTTCAATATTATTTCCGGTGTCTATAAGCCCACCAGCGGCAAGGTGCTGCTGGACGGGGAGGATATCACGAGCCTTCCCCAGCATGAAGTCTCCAAGAAAGGCATGGCCCGTACCTTCCAGAACATCCGTCTGTTCTCTCAGCTGGACAACGTGCGCAACGTCCAGTCCGCTCTGGACGCCCGGGCCAACTACACCATGGTGGAGGCCATCCTGGGTCTTCCCAGAAAGCGCAGCGAGGACAAGAAGAACTACGACATCGCCATGGAGTGCCTGGAGCTGGTGGGCCTGAAGGACTTTGCCCACGACCGCCCCGGCAACCTGCCCTACGGGATGCAGCGAAAAGTGGAGCTGGCCAGAGCCCTGGCCTCCGACCCCAAGTTGCTGCTTCTGGACGAGCCTGCCGCCGGCCTGAACCCGGTGGAGGTGGAGGACTTCATTGAGCTGCTGAAGAAGATCCGGGGAATCCGGGATCTGACGATCTTACTCATCGAGCACCGGCTGAAGGTGGTCAACACCCTGTCTGACGAGGTGTTCGTGCTGAACTTTGGCGAGCTGCTGACGCACGGCACCCCGGAGGAAGTTCAGAACCATCCCAAGGTCATCGAGGCCTACATGGGCGAAGAGGAGGAATAAGCCATGCTGGAAGTGAAGAATATTTCTGTCAGCTACGGCCATGTGGACGCGCTGCATAACGTGAATATCCAGGTTCCCACCGGGAAGATCGTCAGCGTCATTGGTGCTAACGGCGCGGGCAAAACCTCTCTCGTCAACACCATTTCGGGCCTCGTGAAGCCCACTACCGGGGAAATTGTCTTCAATGGCGAGGTGCTGCCCAAGGCCTCCCACAAAATCGTGGGCAAGGGCGTGGTTCAGGTTCCCGAAGGCCGGAAGGTCTTCGCCGGTCTGTCCGTCCAGGAAAACCTGATTATGGGTTCCAGCAAGCTGAAAAAGCCCTTCAAGGAGAAGGAAGCGGAAATCTACGAGATGTTTCCCATCCTGGGTCAGCGAAAGAGCCAGCAGGCGGGCACCCTGTCCGGCGGCGAGCAGCAGATGCTGGCCATCGGCCGGGCACTGATGAGCGAGCCGGAGTTCATTATGCTCGACGAGCCTTCCATGGGTCTGGCTCCCGTCATCGTCAAGCAGGTGTTCCGGATCATCAAGCAGATCAACGCCGCGGGCACTACCATTCTGCTCATTGAGCAGAATGCCCGGCAGGCATTGGGCATCAGTGACTATACCTATGTGCTGGAAAACGGCCACATCACTCTGGAGGGTCCCTCGGCTCAACTGCTGGCAGACCCGGCAGTCCAGAAGGCCTACCTGGGAGATTGAGCCATGGAGCCGGTCTATCAGGTCGGCGTGGCGGGCTGCGGCATGATTTCGGAAGTCTACATCCGGAACCTTCAGACCCTGTTTTCGGACAGGCTGGCGGTTCGGGGCGTATTTGACCGGCATCCCGATCGGGCCCAGGGCAGGGCAGAGCAATTTGCCCTGCCCCGGGTCTACGGAACGCTGGAACAGATGCTCTCCGATCCGGAAATCGACATCGTGCTGGATCTTTGCCCGCCGCAGGCTCATTACGAGATCAACCGGCTGGCACTGGAAGCCGGAAAGCATGTGTACAGCGAAAAGCCCCTGGCGGCGGATGCTGCCCAGGGTGTGCAGCTGGAAAGGCTGGCGCGGGAAAAAGGGGTACGTCTTGGCTGTGCGCCGGACGTGCCCCTTGGTGCTATGATCCAGACTGCCCGGCATCTGGTGGATGCCGGTGCCGTCGGTCGGGTGGTGGGAGCCACGGCAAACCTTTTCAAGCAAGGTGTGGAGACCTGGCATCCGAACCCCAATTTTCTCTATCAGCCCGGGGCCGGGCCGCTGATGGATATGGGGCCCTATTATCTGACAGCTCTGCTGCATATCGTCGGCCCCTTCGCCAGCGTCAGTGCCATGGATGCCATTTCCTTCCCCACCCGGCGGATTACCTCCCAGCCCCACTATGGGGAGCTGATTCAGGTGCGGGTTCCTACCTACGTCAATGCCTTGCTTCGCTTCGAAACGGGGGCCCTTGCCACCTTCACGGCGACCTTCGACGTGTGGAAATCCAGGCAGCCCTGTCTGGAAATCTACGGCGAAACCGGCTCCATTGTGCTGTCGGATCCCAATTGCTTTGGAGGCAGGGTAATGCTGGCTCACTCCGGAGAGGACTACCGGGAGGTTCCTCTGACGTTTCCCTATGCGCAAAACAGCCGGGGACTGGGTCTGTGGGATCTGGCGGCTTCTCTTGCCGACGGTACCGTTCCCCGAACGGATGCCCGGTACGCGCGGCACATTCTGGAAACCATGGAGGCCATCGCCGCCGGTGGAGCAGATGGGGAGCGTAAGCGCCTTTCCCCCGCCTGCGGAAGACCCCGGCCTATGCCGGGAGAGCCAATTCAGAACTTGTAGGGGACGATGCCCTCATCGTCCCGCCGCATATGCTTATCGTTATAGGAAAATGGGTCGATGTGGGCATCGACCCCTACAGATTCTTACGAAGGTTCTCGGAATATCCGGGGGATTGTGACCGGAGGGAATCCCTGGAAGGGGCCACACCAGCGTGCGCTACACTAAGGTATGACTGCCACTGGCAGTCATTAAGATTTTGATTCGCTGCGCGGAGCACCACTGGTTCGCAATGACATGCGTGGGTGGCAGTGCCTGCTTGTAATCTGCGAATAAACCAAGAATCGGCGGAACGCCTTCGCATTCCGCCGATTCTTGGTAAGGGGTACAAAGAGGGGTAAAAGATGAGAAGCAATGTTAACGCTGAACCCGGCCGGAGCCGTCTCCGTTGATCAGGTTCATGACCTCGTCCACGGTGGACAGGTTGAAGTCAAACTCGATGGAGTGCTTCAGACAGCTGGCACCGGTGGCAAATTCCAGAGCCTTCTGGTTGTCGAAATCATTCAGGCAGGCGTAAATCAGTCCGGAGGCGAAGGAATCGCCGCCGCCCACCCGATCCACGATCTGCATGGTGTACTTCTTGGAAAGGTAGGTCTGGCCGTCGGCGTAGAGCATGGCGGACCAGTTGTTCACGGAGGCGGAGATGGATTCCCGCAGGGTGATGGCCACCTTCTCAAAGCCGAAGGTATCGGTCAGCTTCTTCGCAAGCTCGGAATAGCCCTTCAGGCTCAGCTTGCCAGTGGTCACGTCGGTGTCGGAGGCCTTGATGCCCAGTACCTTCTCGGAATCCTCCTCGTTGGCGATGCACACATCCACATATTCCATCAGCGGCGTCATGACCCGCTTGGCTTCCTCGGTAGACCAGAGGTTCTTCCGGTAGTTTAAGTCACAGCTGACCTTCACCCCGTGACGCTTGGCGGCCACGCAGGCCTGACGGCAGATTTCCTGCATGTTCTTGCTCAGAGCCACGGTGATGCCGGTGAAGTGGAACCAGCCCGCATCCTTGAAGATGTCGTCCCAATCGAAATCCTCGGGCACAGCCTCGGCGATGGAGGAATGCTTCCGGTCGTAGATGACCTTGGAGGGTCGCTGGGACGCACCCCGCTCCAGATAGTAAAGCCCCAGACGCTCGCCGCCCCAGGCAATGTGGTCGGTGAGAACGTCGTATTTGCGCAGCATCCGGTAGGCGCAGCGGCCGATGTCGTTGTCCGGGAACTTGGTGACCATTTCCGCGGGCATACCCATATAGGCCAGGGCAATTGCCATGTTGCCCTCGGCACCGGTGTAGTTGACGGTAAAGCTATCGGCCTGGGGGAACCGGAGAACACCGGCAGGGGCCAGCCGAACCATGATTTCCCCGAAGCCTACAAATTTCTTCTTTTCCATGGGTTTTCCCTCCGCTTAGGCGTGAGCCCGGGTGATGTCCATGAAGACCTTGGCCCGGCGGGTGATCTCCTCAAAGTCACCGGCGGCGATGCACTTTTTGTCGCACAGACGGCCGCTGATGCCGGCACCGGCAAAGCCGAACTCCAGGTACTTGCCCCAGTTCTCCTCGGTGACACCGCCGGTGGCGCACAGCTTCACATGGCTGATGGGCCCCAGAATGTCCTTGATGTAGCCGAAGCCCAGATAACCGGCAGGGAAGAGCTTGACGATGTCCGCACCCAGCTTGTGGGCGGTGAGGATTTCGGAGGGGGTCATGGCACCGGGCATGGACACCAGACCCAGCTCCTTGGTTTTGGCGATGACATCGGCATCCACATTGGGGGAGATGATGTAGCGGGCACCGGCCTTGGCGGCGGCTTCCACCTGCTCGGCGTTCAGCACCGTACCGGCACCGAACATCATCTTGTCGCCGAACCGGTCGCACAGAGCGCGGATGCACTCGCCGGTTTTTTCGATGCAGTCGGGATCGGCCTGATCGAAGGTGACTTCGATCATCTTGATGCCGCCGGCGTACAGGGCATCGGCCAGCTTCAGAAGATCCTCGCCGTAGACCCGGCGGCAGATGGTGATGACCTTATTTTGGGAAATAAAATCCAGAGTATTCATAAGGCGTGCTCCTTTGTAATGAAAGTTAATTTTACCGCAAATTGTTGAATTTTCCTTTTGCTTACACCACAATTATCTTGCATTATCCCTAAAAATACAAGATAGGATGTTATTTAGAATTATTGCAATATTACGATTTATGGCGAGGCTTTGTGTATGGAACAACGAATCTGCTACGGAAAAAACACCCCTGTGACCTTCCTGGAAAATCTCCATTTCACCCGGGAATGTCCCTACCGGGTTCGCAAGAAGGATTTCCAGAATGACGACATTGCCCCCCTGCATTACGCGGACACCCTGGAAATCGGAGTGTGCTGCGGCATTCGGGGGGAGGTACTCATCGGCAGCTCCCGGCTGACCGTTGACGGGAATGCGGTGTATGCCGTGCCTCCCGGGGCGGTTCACGCCACCTCCTTCAGCCGGGGCACCGGGTGCATTTATGTGCTGCAAATCTCCCCGGAGGCGCTGAGGGAGCTGGTGAACATCGAGCTGCTTTTCAGCCAGTGCGGGAAGACCTTGAGCGCGATTCCCCACATCTGCCAGGATTTTGACACCATTCACGATTTGGCTCGGCAGCTTATCCGGCTGGACGGCAAGCCCCTGGAGCGGATCCGGGTGCTGCTTGCTCTGTTTTCCCTGCTGGAGCGGCAGACTCCCGGCGGGGCCGGGGGCCCGGCGGAGAGCCTGAGTGCCCAGAATGACCAGCTTTACCGGATCCTGCGTTGGACGCAGACCCATTTTGCCGAGGAGATTCAGTTGGAGCAGGCGGCCTCGGTGGTGGGCTTTAGCCGGAATTATTTCTGCGCCTGGTTCCGGGGCCACACCCAGACCACCTATCTCAAATACCTCAATCAGGTACGCATCAACCACGCCTGCCGGATTCTCAGCCATACCGGCTCCATTGACCAGGCCTGCACCGACAGCGGCTTCCGGGATATGAGCTATTTTATCCAGACCTTCCGGAAAATGCAGGGCTGCACCCCCAGGCAGTATGTGCGCAACTGCAAGCTTTCCCCAAGATAACGAAAGGGAGTGCCGCCCGGCACTCCCTTTCTTTGTATATAATAGTATGTACGATTTTGAATGTCATTGCGAACCAGTGCGCACACTGGTGTGGCAATCCGTTCCCTTGCCTTCCCCTGGGAGGGTGGTGCTCCGCGCAGCGGATTCAAATCAACCAATTGCCGGTGGCAATTGCACAATAACATATAGGTGCCGGTCGGGCGGATGAGGTCGCTTGCGATTTTTGGGAAACTGCATAAAAAGCGGGCGGCCATTGGCCGCCCCTACTGATTCTTACGACAGTTCTCGGAGAAGGAGTACGGATTGCCACACCAGTCTGCGGACTGGTTCGCAATGACAACTTCTATTTTGGTGCGGCTCGCAATGATATACGTATAATCAGAGCACACCCTTATCTTTCAATCCCTGAATATCCTCCGCACTATATCCTAAAGCCGTGAGAATTTCCTCGTTATGCTCTCCCAGACCCGGAACCGTCCGGCGGATGGTGGGGGGCGTGGCACTGTAGTAAATGGGCGTGCCCACGGACCGGAAGCTCCCGGCCTTGGGGTGGGGAATGGTCTGGATGATGCCGTTGTGCAGCACCTGAGGGTCGTTTTTCAGAGCCTCGTAGTCGTTGACCTTCCCGCACCAGATACCCACGGCGTTGAATTGCGCCAGCCAATACTCCGTGGGTTTTTCCTGAATTTTTTCCTGCACCAGGCCGAAAATTTCCTCCCGGTTTTTCATGTTCTTCTCTTCGCTGCCCATCAGCGGCAGAATCGCCTGAGTGCCCACGACCTGCGCCAGCACCTCCGGCCGGTCTCCGGCGTTGGTGGAGAGCACCATGAAGCCGTCGGAAGTCCGATAAATGCCGTATGGGGCGGGCTGAAGCGTATGACCGGAGTGATTGCGGGCCCGCTTGGGCATTTCCCCGGTGTTTAAGTAGTAGCTGAATTCCTGGGACTGGAGGTGAATGCCGGAGCTGAGCAGGTCAACGGCCACCCGCTGACCTTCCCCGGTCTGCTTGGCGTGGTACAGGGCGGTGGTGATGGCAACTACCATGACCATGGAGCTGTAGATATCCACCTCATAAATTCCGGCGGCTTCCGGCATTCCGTCAATGTCCCGGCCAATCATGGTCACAAGCCCCGAAACCGCCTGACCGATGATGTCCTGGCCGGGCAGGTGGATGTAGGGGCCGGACTCGCCGTAGCCCAGAGCCTCGCAGTACACAAGAGACGGGTTGATTTTTTTCAGCGCCTCATAGCCGAGCCCTAAGTGTTCCAGCACCCCTGCCCGGTAGTTGGTCACGAGAACATCCGTGTCCTTTACCAGCTTGCGGATAATTTCCTTGCCCTCCGGGGTTTTCAGATTCAGAGCCAGGCTCCGCTTGTTCCGGTTCAGAGCCAGGAAGATGGGGCTTTCCCCGCCCATATCCTCCCGCCGGTGGAAATTCCGGTTGAAATCTCCCGTGCCGGGCCGCTCCACATTGATAATGTCCGCCCCCAGATCTCCCAGAAGCTGCAAAGCAAAGGGACCCTGGGCGAAATGGGTGAAGCCCAGAATTTTTACACCCTCCAACGCGCCTGCCATAGTCTGCCTCCTCATCGGTATAATATCTCATTATACGTCCCCGGAAGGCCTGGCGCAAGGGGCGTTATTCCGGAAAAATGCCGGAGAATTACGATGGCGGTTTTCTCGGGAACCATCGAAGAATACACTGGTGCGGGAGCACCCAAAGGCTCCCCTTGCTGACCAAGGGTGGTGCTCCGCGCAGCGAATTAGAATATTGATGATTGCCGGTGGCAATCATACCATAATTCATGCTGTCTCGTGCGTCCCCCGCAAGCACGAGACTGAGGGGATCAGAATTTCCACATTTTGACAATCCCTCAGTCATGGCCTTGCGTGAGGCGGCCATGACATACACTATGGTATGACTGCCACCGGCAGTCATTAATATTTCAAATTCGCTGCGCGGAGCGCCACTCCCTTTACACAAGGGAGCCGGGGTGCTCCCGCACCAGTGCGTTTTTCGATTGTTCAATGCCATATGTTATCCGACGTACACTGGAAAAAGTACCTTACCATTCATTCACTGCAATACTTTGCCCGGGGCAAAACAACCAAATTCATCCGCCCAATTCTATGGGAAATGACGTTTTTTGCGTCGGAGCCGTAAAATCGAGGCATACACGCCAAAAAGAAGTTGCTTTTGGTGCGTGAGCCTGCTAAAATGATACTCAGGAAGGTAAAACAGGCAAATGAAGGAGGACGATCTTATGAAAAAACGATTGCTATCCCTGTTCCTGGCGCTGGTCATGCTGGTGTCCCTGATTCCCACCACGGCCTTTGCCTGGGACGACGGCGGCTTTGGCTCTGTGCGCGTCACGAATGTGGACGTGAGTGCCCTGGGAGAAATGGTCGCTGTCACGTTGGACGCGGATACCGACATTGACTGTAACCTGGTATTCGCCGGCTACAGCGAGAGCGGAAAGCTCCTGATCAGTGCGGCTCGCAAGATTTCGGCTCCCCATGGGGAGACCTTCGATTTCCCCTGTGAGGGACTGTCCGGCGTGGGCAGTCTGGCCACGGTGAAGGTCTTCGCCCTGGGGCCGGACAACCGGCTGCTGGGTATGCCCTATGAGACCCAGGCCTATTCCGCGAATCCCACCCAGGACGGCGGCTCCTGGGAGTACAGACGGGCAGAGTATCTGGACTGGCAGTACGACAACGGTACTCTGACCATCACCAACCAGCGCAAGGATTACCCGGGCATTATCCCCGGCATCGGCGAATTGGACGATAGGAATTCCTACCCCTGGGAAAAATACAAGGATCGGGTAACTGCCCTGAACCTGGTGAATATCAGCGGCGTGGGCGGCTATGTCTTCAGCGGGTATCCCGCGCTGGAGACGCTGAATTCCACTGCCGCCCTGAACGTGGCGATCGAGGGCTTCTCCAAGTGTCCCAATCTGAAAACCGTAAACGCCCAGATCGGTGACCTCGGCCCCTCTGCCTTTATGGAGTGCGAGTCTCTGAAGGAGCTGGATCTGCGCTATGCCCATAGCATTGGACAGTACGCCCTGTCCGGAACCGCCATCGGGCAGATCGTTCTCCAGTACCCTGGTGTGGCGCTGCATGGCGGGGCCTTCAATGGGATGAACAACCTGGTTTATGTATCCCTTCCCGCCGGTATGACGGAGATTCCGAATGGGCTTATGCGGGAGCAGAAATCCCTGCAGGTTGTGGCCGGTCTGGAAAACGCAACCGTCATCGGTGAGAAGGCCTTCAAGGAATCGGGCATCAACACCTATCAGTCCAATGTGTCCGGCGTTCAGATCAAGGAGAGGGCTTTCTCAATGTGCGCCAATCTGCGCACGGTGAACATTCCCAAGCCTGCTACCCTGGGCACGCGGGCCTTTGAACGGGCCAATATCGCAAGCCTGACCCTGAACGCTGCCGAGATTCCCGAAGGAGCCTTTACTCTGGACGGCAATACCGAGGAATTTGTGGAAATGGCCTATGTGGAGCTGATTGGCACCGTGTCCGTCGGCAAGGATGCCTTCTGGCGGCGCGCCATCGGCGATCTGTATCTGCCGGACACCCTGGAGACCCTGGCCAGTAATGCCTTCGGCAATACCGAGATTCGCGTTCTCCACCTGCCAAAGGGCTGGGATTTAAGCACTCTCCAGGCAAAGGCAGCGGAGAATGCGGAGTGGGAGTGCTTCCTGGATGCCGCGGTCATCGTGGACAGTGAGGGCAACATCCTCCAGGGCGGCGAGGATGGTGACGGCGGCGATATCACGATGTCTGAGGAGACCACCCCGGAAACTACCCCGGAAACCACCCCGGAAACCACCCCGGAAACCACCCCGGAAACCACCGTCCCGGAGACCACTCCTGAGACGACCCCTGTCACGGAGGCTCCCGAAACCACCGAGGCTCCCGTTGTGGAGACCGAGGCTCCCGAAACCGAGGCTCCCATCGACCCCGAGAATTTTGACACCGTGTACGTTGCCCCTGAGGGCGCGTCCATGGAGGAAGTCTATACCGCCGACGATGTGGCCGTCTTCTCCGGCAAGGACACCGTCAGCGGCGAAAAGCACACCGTGAAGTTCACCGGACTGGCACCGGGATACGAAGGGCTTTATAATGAAGAGCCTTATGTGCTGATCGTCAGCGCCGCCCCCGGCGATCTGGCGAACCTACAGTATATCGACTACGGCTACGCCGATGCCAAGGGTCAGCTGACCATGACCTACATCCCGAAGGTCTCCGGCAACTATACCGTTCAGCTTTACGGCCCCCAGGGAACCGAGACGCAGCCTGCCTTGAACCAGGATTATGTCACCCTGGAGCTGGGTCAGAGCTTCACGCTGGAGGTGCTGAATGCCGAGAATTGCAGGGCGTCGTTCGGCCTTGGGAGTGAGAATCAGGACATTGTTTCCGTTGGGGAAATTCCTGGTCGGTCAACTACCGTGGAGATTACAGCCCGGAACGTGGGCGTTACCCAGGTGCTGTGCTTGGTTGCCGACTGGAATACGGGCGTTCAAAAGGAACTGACCTGCACCGTGGAGGTGGTGAACAAGCCCACCGTCCTGGAAGCCCACCTGATGGACACCAAGGCCACCAAGGAGCTGTTCTCCGCCACGGATAATCCCCGGATTTACATTTCCCTGACCAAGGAAAATCAGCCTGTCATTTCCTCGGAGGACGACGGGGATGTTCCGTCCGATAAGACCACCATCATCAAGAGCGCCCGGTTCGAAAACACGGAACTGAACAACTACTTCGACCTGCGGCCTGTAGACGACCGGACGTTGGAGATTGTCAGCGACCTGCCGGAGGATATTTCCAAGGTGCAGACCTCCTACGTTTCCGCCATCCAGGTGCTGGCCGGGGAGAATACGGAATACCTGACCACCCCGGAGACCCTGAAGCTCACCGTCAAGAAGTCTATGCCCAAGGTTTCCGCCAAGGCCGTGACCATCAACGCCTGGAATCCCGGCGTGGATGTGCCGGTGCTGTTCGATCAGGATGCCGATGTGTGGGACCTCTGGTCGGAATCCAAGCAGCAGCTGGAGAAGCTGGGCATCACCGCCAGCTACGGCAAGGAGAATGATTACAACCTGGTGCTGCACACCGACGGGCTGTCTCCGGATACCCCCAAGCAGACCCTGAAAATCTACCCCTCCGTTGTCCTGGAGGGCTGGATCATTGGCTGGGGCGAGCCGGTGACCGTCAACATTATCAACAAGCCTGTCACCGCCAAGCTGTCCACCGGCAAGATCACCCTCAGCTCCGCCAACTCCAAGGGCGCGGATATGAAGCTGGTTCCGCCTAAGGGTTTCAGCATTCAGGACCTGGGCATCCGCAACGTTTCCCTGGACAGCGAGAACTATACGCTCGATGACATCGACCTTGCCACCGGCAGCTTCCACCTGACCCCCATCACCCAGAAGGGCGAGAAATACGCCAACCCCGTTCCCGGCAAGATCAACATTCTGGTCACTTATGCCAACGGCGTGACGGATGAACTGCCTCTGACCGTCGCCACCAAGGCCCCCACCATCAAGCCGAAGAAAACCAGCTTCTCCCTCCCCAATGGCGTGATGGATGCTCAGGCCGCAGCCTTTACCGTATCTCCCGCGGACTATGACCTGTCGGTCTTTAATTTGAATGATATGGAGAACTGCCCCCTCATAGTCTCAGCTTACGTCCCTGATCCCGAAGCTCCTGAGAAAATACTGGCAGTTGCCCAGGCCATGCTCGTCCCCGGCACTGACAGCGAAGCGAAAGACCTGCTCGGCGCAGGCATCGATGCCCTCAGCGTGGTTGGCTGCAGCAATGGCTATGTGGGCTCGCTCAAGCTGACCTTCGACCGGCTCCCCGGCGTGAAGCCCATCACCGTCACGGTGAAGTTCACCAAGAATACCCCCACCATGAGCCTGAAGGTCAACGGCACCATCGATGGCAGCAAGACCAATAAGGTTACGCTGACCACCACCCTCAAGAACATGAGCTCGAGCATGGCCTTCGATGAGGGCGTGGAGGTCACGCTGCTGGATCCCAAGGGGAACGTGGTGGATCCCGGTGAGTACGTCGTGGATGTGCCCAGCTCCGACAGCCCCGATACCCTCCTGCTCTACCGCCGCCCGGAGATGTCCGGCCAGCTGGAGGACGGCACCTACACCGTCCAGGTCACCCGGAAGGTGTACGGCTTTGACGAGAAGAACCCCATCACCCTGACGGCCTCCGCCAAGCTGAAGGTGAAGAACACCACCGCCTCCATGAAGCTTTCCAAGACCAAGGTGACGCTGAACCCCTACGACGGCAAGGGCACCGAAATCCGGGTGACCTTCCCCAAGGATCAGTACATGGATAGCAGAGACCTGACCTGGCTGGATAAGGACGGAGGGGAACTGTTCAACGGCGTGAATGCGCCTCTGGCATTCTGGGACGATGAGAATACCATCTCCATCGATACTTATGAGCCCTTTTACGGAGATCCCATCAAGATTGAGGACGGCGTTTACTATCTGTGCGTGACGCCCAATTCTCTGGATCCCGACGCGAAGATCAATATCATTCCCGTCACCGTTCAGCGCAAGGCGCTGAAATCCATCAAGACCGACAAGTTTGGCAAAAATGTCAGCCTTCTCGATTGGAACAGCTACCAGGGTCAGGCATTCTTCCTGCCGATGTCGGAACAGGTCTTCAATCGAATGGATCGCAACAAGGGACGCTATTTCACCGTGACCCTCCAGGGTTCCAATGATAATCGGAATTTTGTGAGTATTCCTACGGTGGGCGTTTCCGGGCAGGATCAGCATTACTATCCCCTTGGAATCTCCTACAATATGGAATTCTGCCCGGCGGGTAAGTATGAGGGATTGGGCACCCTGAAGGAGGACTGCGTCTATTTCGGCGGATCCGCCAGCTTTAACCCCAGATTTCCTGGTGTCCAGTACGCCAATGATACCTATGAGCTCTATCGCTACCATCGGATCCACCTGGTGGTCGAGGACGGAAATGGCTGGGTAATCTTCGCGCAGTTCATCAAGGTGGACGTGAAGGATCCGACTTTGAAGGTCACCCAAGCCAAGGCGCCCACCGTGGATCGCAGAGACCTGACCAAGCCCTTCACCACCCAGATGAAGTTCAGCCAGAAGAATGCCACCCTGGCTGCGAAGGTCGCCAAGGATGCTTACGCAGATGAACTCACACTTTGGAGCAGCCTGGTTCAGGTCACGAACCTGGACGAAAATGGCAATCTGACGCTGGCCTTCCAGGACGCGCTTGCCATGTCGGGCGTGGGTAAGTCCGTGACCATCCCCGTCACCTTCTATATGCCCTACGGCAGAGAGGATCAGACGTACACCGTGAACGTGAAGGTGAATTTCAAGTAAGCGTGTTTCTCGGCTTTTCCCTGATGCTTTCTTCTCCCAACCCTATGGGTTGGTCTCCCCAAGCGCACCCCCTCCGGCTCCCCCCGGAGGGGGTGCGTGAGCACCCAAAGGCCCCTTGTGCAAAGGGTGGTGCTCCGCGCAGCGAATCAAAATTACCATGACTGCCGGTGGCAGTC
>OLHG01001207.1_pt1 | contig 16488 bp, 15 predicted proteins | sample 1605971 | NCBI WGS metagenome assembly OLHG01 (sample SAMN03283289) | human gut metagenome | biome: human-associated habitat; material: feces | host: Homo sapiens | place: Peru | collected 2012 | reverse complement strand
GGCGGACAGGTGTAAAAACTGGTTCCGTCCGTAATGCGTGAAAGGAGGCTTATATTATAATAATGATATGATGGCATATTCTACAGATTTAATGGGCGATGTAAAGCCAAACTGTTACAGTATTTTTTACAATTTTTCTAACTGGTATAGACAATAAAATTAAAAAATTATAAAAAAATGCTTGACAAATAAAAATAATAATATATAATAAACACAAACAAACGTTTATAATATTTAGGAGGAATAAATAATGAGTAAAGATAATTCAGAAAAAATGAAAGCACTAGAAGCAGCACTAGGACAAATTGAAAAACAATTTGGTAAAGGTTCTGTTATGAAATTAGGAGACTACACAGCAATGAATGTAGAAGCTATACCAACAGGAGCTTTAAGTTTAGATATAGCCTTAGGAATTGGTGGTATTCCAAGAGGTAGAATTATAGAAGTATTTGGGCCAGAGTCTTCTGGTAAAACTACTTTAGCATTACATTTAATTGCAGAAGCACAAAAAATGGGTGGAGAAGCAGCATTTATTGATGCAGAACATGCTTTGGATCCAGTTTATGCAAAACACTTAGGTGTTAATATAGATGAACTTATAGTTTCTCAACCAGATACTGGTGAGCAAGCATTAGAAATTGCAGAAGCTTTAGTTAGAAGTGGCGCACTTGATATTATAGTTGTAGACTCAGTTGCAGCTTTAGTACCAAAAGCAGAAATTGACGGAGATATGGGAGATGCACATGTTGGTCTTCAAGCAAGATTAATGTCACAAGCATTGAGAAAATTAGCAGGTGTAATTAACAAATCAAAATGTGTAATTGTATTTATAAACCAATTAAGAGAAAAAGTTGGTGTTATGTTTGGAAATCCAGAAACAACACCTGGTGGTAGAGCTTTAAAATTCTATTCTTCAGTTAGACTAGATATTAGAAGAGTAGAAAGCTTAAAACAAGATGGAGAAGTTATAGGTAACCGTACAAGAGTAAAAGTAGTTAAAAACAAAGTAGCTCCACCTTTTAGAGAGGCAGAATTTGATATAATTTATGGAAAGGGAATTTCTAAAGAAGGTAACATATTAGATGCTGCTGTTAACTTAGATATAGTAGAAAAAAGCGGTTCATGGTTTAGCTATAATGGAGACAGAATTGGACAAGGTAGAGAAAATGTTAAAGATTACTTGGCTAAAAATCCAAAAGTAGCTGAAGAAATAGAAGGAAAAATTAGAGCAAACTATGAAAAAGCTTTTGAAAAAAGCTTAGGTGAAGAAGAAAACGATCCTGAACAAGATACAGAACCAGCAGATGATGAAGAATAATAGGTGAAAACATTGTACGATAATATAGAAGAATTTGATAAATTAAAAACTAAAGTATTAAAGTATATAATGTATAAGAAGAGAACTGAAAGAGAAGTAATTCAAAAGTTCTCTTCTTCTATTGACCAAAACTTATTAGAAGACGTTATTGAACATTTAAAAGAAATTGGATATATAAATGACGAAAACTACATAGAAAGAGCAGTTAATGAGTTTATGGCTATAAATACATTGTCTATAAAAGAAATGAGAAATAAACTATATGCAAAAGGACTTAGTAGTGATATAATAGACACATATTTTGAAAAGCATGAGGACGAAATATTAGACTATGAAATAAATTGTGCTAGAAAAATTATAATAAAAAAGCAAACTCAAATGGAAAAAGAAGAAATCGAACAGTTTTTATACAGAAAAGGTTACTCTTTAGAAAATATTAGAGAAGCATTTGAAACATTAGAATAAGGGGAAATATATGCAAAACGTACTAACATTAGAAACAAATAAATATAAAGTAAAGGTGGAAAATTTTGAAGGACCACTAGATTTGTTATGTCACTTAATTGATAAAAACAAAATGGATATTTGTGATATAAAGATTAGTGAAATTACAGACCAATACATAGCATATTTAAATGCTATGGAAGAGCTTAACTTAGAGATAGCGAGTGAGTTTTTAATAATGGCATCTACTTTATTATATTTAAAGTCAAAAACACTTTTGCCAAATGATGTTGAAGATGAAAAGGAATTAACAGAAGAGGAACTTTTAAGAAGGATTATAGAGTACAAAAAATATAAAGAAATTACTAAAACCTTGAAAGAATGTGCAGAAAATAATTCTAAAAAAATATTTAAAAATCCAGAAATAATAGAATTGCCAAAACAAAAACTAGAGGCAACATACACAAAAGAAATGATTTCTGAAATGTATAAAAATGTAATAGAAAAAAATGCACAAAAGCTAAATCAAAATGCTAAGAATATTGAAAAAATTGCAATTACTGATACATATACTGTTGAAAGCAAAGTAAAAGTAATGTTTAGAGAGCTTATTCGTAAAAATAAATTTGTATTCAATAAATTATTTTCATTAAAACAATGCAACAAACAAGAAGTAATGACAGCTTTCACAGGACTTTTAGAACTATCAAGAAGAAGCAAAGTAGTTACTAACCAAGAAAAACTATTTGGAGACATAACTGTAGAGAAAGCCAAAAAAATTGTTTAAAAATAGAAAAAATGGAAAAACTAATATCAAATAACTTCAAAAGGAGGTTATCATGATATTAGTTTTAATTTTTCTTGGAATACTAGTATTACTAGTGACTATTATAACTTTAATAATAGCCTCAACACTACATATACAAATAAAAAACTTAAGTGTGTCAAATATGGAACATAAAAATACAAATGAGTATGCAATAATATTTTCGTTATATTTAGGCAATAAAATTAAATGGATATGGTTTAGACTAAATGACAAAAAGGTTAGAAAAATGTACTCGAGAATGCAATTGGAAAAACTAGATTTTAAAAAGTTTAGAAAAGATTTTAAAGTAAAAGACTTAAAAGAACTACCAAAATTACAACCTAAAATTTCATATTTAAATTTAGATGCAAATTTAGGTGTGATAAGCCCAGTAACAACATCATTTTTGGTAGCAACTATTGCATCAATAATATCAATAGCATTACCATATTTGGCCAAGAGCTTAAAAAAAGAAAGATATGTTTATAATATAAAACCACTTTATTATAATAAAAATTTATACAAAATTAACTTAAATTGTATAATTGAGATAAAAATGGTACATATTATCAATATAATATTTATCTTAATAAAGAAAGGAAGGAAGAAAAATGAGCAATCAACAACATCCAATAGAAAACCTTATGCTTACAGCTATGAATAGTATTAGAGATATGGTAGATGTAAATACCATTATAGGAGAGCCTATTGAAACTAGCAATAATATAATAATAATTCCAATTTCAAAAGTTGGATTTGGATTTGCAGCAGGTGGAAGTGAATTTAAAGGTGAAACAATTGATGAATACACTAAGAGAGAAAAAGAGGAAGCAATACAATATAGGTTACCATTTGGTGGAGGAAGTGGAGCAGGAGTTTCTATTTCACCAGTTGCATTTTTAGTAGTTCAACAAAATAATGTTAAATTATTACCAGTAGAACATTGTTCAGCAATTGATAGACTACTAGACTATGTACCAGATTTAATGGAAAAAGCAAATTGCATGTTAAATAAAAGTATGCAAAATAAAAAAGAAGAAATGAAAAATCAAGAGAAAATTAAAAAACAAGTAAAAGAGATATTAGAGAAAGATGAAGAACCAATAGTAACTGCACAAGCTAAAGCAAGACCAAAACATGCAAAAGTTCCAAGACCAGAGCCAATAGAATATGAGTATGAATATGACGAAACAGAAGAACCGGATAATTTAGAATAAAATATAAGCAGTAGCTTTATGGCTACTGCTTAATTAGTCTGGTAAGCTTGAATCAATAAAATCAATTTTTCTGCTATAGTCTTTAGTTTCTTGATTACTTTTATAAACCTCACTACGATTTCTTTGCAAGAAATTTACTAGGTTATATAAATCACACCAAATTTGATTTGGACCTTCTTTTTGAACTTCATCAAAAATAAGCTGAATACCAAAATGCAAGTGAGGTACATTTATATTATTTACATTTTCTTTTGCACTATAGCCAGTCATTCCAAGGTATCCAATAACATCACCAGCCTGAACAATTTGCCCTTCTTTAATATTTTCAGCATAAGGATGGTTTTTTCTCAAATGTGCATAGTAATAATAACGCTTTTTATCAAAGCTACGAATGCCAACTCTCCAACCACCATATTGATTCCAACCAACAGCTTCAACAATACCAGATTCAACAGCAATAACAGGAGTACCAATATTACCCATAAGGTCATTCCCAAAATGTACCCTTTTATAGCCATAAGATCTAGAAGCACCAAAGTCATCATAATGGCTAAAACTATAACCTTTGGCAATTGGACAAAAAGCTTTCAAACCATACTTTTCTTCAAACTTTTTTTCAGTAGAATCAGTGCCTTTTACTTCGATTTGATATTCGCCTATAAATTCGTGCAAGGCAGAGTCGTAGCCCTCAAAATAATATTTATAGAGTTTCATTTTTTCAGTTAATTCTTCCATTGTCTTACCTGATTTTAATTCTGCCACTAATTTATCTAAATCAGATTGTTTGAATTTAGAAAAGTTATTTTGATATTTACAAGCTAAGTATGATATAAGTTCAACCCAATTGTACTTTACAGCTTCGTTTTTTTGATGTGAGTTAATATCCAATTTTGACGTCTTATCTAAAACCTCATAGCTTACTTTAAATTCAAACCATTTGATGTAATCCTTTTTCTTTTCAAATTCTGCAACGTCATTGCTATAAATATATTTTTCTGTTTGACCACTAACAGGTAAAATAGGAGTAGTAAGTACAAAATAGCAAATTAGTAAAATTACAATTAGTGCTATTGAACTGACGCAAAGCCCTATCAAACTTTTATTTACTTTAAAACTTTTAATTATCACTAAAATTCACCAATATAAATTTATGAAAAAAACTAAAAAATATGATTACATTTAAATACTATAGTGATATAATTTAAATGCCACAAATTTAACTGGTTAAAAAATAATTATAATTCTTTTCTAACCAGATTTATACTATAAAAAGGAGGAGCTAATTATGAAGAATTATTTATTTACTTCAGAAAGCGTAACAGAAGGACATCCAGACAAATTATGTGATTTAATATCAGATAGTATTTTGGATGCATGTCTTGAACAAGACGAAAATTCAAGAGTGGCAATTGAAACCTTTGCTTCAAAAAATTTAATTACAATAGCAGGTCAAATTACCACTAATGCTAAAATTGATGCAGAAAAAATTGCGAGAGAAACTATGAAACAAATAGGTTATGACAATGAACAGACAGACATTGATTATCGTACTTGCAAAGTAGAAACAAATATCACAACACAAAGTGGTGATATTGCAATGGGCGTAGATGTTGGAGGAGCAGGTGACCAAGGGATTATGTTTGGATATGCCTGTGACGAAACGGAAAACTATATGCCATTTGCAATTGATATGGCACATAAATTGGCTAAGCAATTAACAAAGGTTAGAAAAGAAAACATAATACCATATTTAAGACCAGATGGAAAAACACAAGTAACTGTGGAATATGAAAATGATAAACCAAAAAGAATAGAAACAATACTAATTTCAAATCAACACCTAGCAGATGTGGATATGGAACAAATGAAACAAGATATAATAGAAAAGGTTATAAAACCAATAGTACCAGGAAAATATATTGATGAAAATACAAAAATATACGTAAATCCAACAGGAAGATTTGTAATAGGTGGACCTCTAGGAGATACAGGACTTACAGGAAGAAAGTTAATAGTAGATACTTATGGTGGTTATAGTAGACACGGTGGAGGAGCATTTTCTGGAAAAGATGCAAGTAAAGTAGACAGAAGTGCAAGTTATATGTTAAGACATATTGCAAAAAATATAGTAGCAAATGGATACGCTAAAAAATGTGAAATTCAAGTATCATATGCAATAGGAATGGAACAACCATTATCAGTATATGTGGACACATTTGGTACAGAAGCTATTCCAGAAGAAAAAATAGTGGAATTGATAAAAGAAAAATTTGACTTAACTCCAAATGAAATAATAAAATACCTAGATTTAAAAAAGCCAATATATAAACAAACTACAAACTATGGACACTTTGGAAAAGAAAATTTATCATGGGAGAAAATTGATAATTGGCAGAAAAATGAAAAATCGACATAAAAATACAAAATATTGCCAAGATAGTAAATGTGTGCTATAATAGAATTTAGTTACTTTATTTAAAGTGGCTAAATTACTTAAAAAATGACAGAAGGAGAATAGACATTATGAGCAAAATTATTTCCATCAACGCAGGCAGCACCTCCATCAAAATGGCGATTTTTGATGACTTCGCCATTCGTGATGGACAGACTACACCCCACGCGGAATACCGCTGGGAGAAAGACGTGAAACGGTCAACAGTGAAATTCGGCTCACACAAATATGTGCATGACGTACCCTTTGAGAGTCACACAGATGCTTTCAAAGACGGTATTAACTGCTTCAAAAAAGCAAAAAGTTTCGCAGATGTGAGAGAAATTATCGCTGTGGTGCATCGGGCTGTAAATGGAGGAGAGCTCTTGCAGAGCCCTGCACCTATTGAAATCACGGCGAATGTTCAGAAAGAGTTCGAAAGAAACATCAATCTGGCACCAAACCACAACCCTCCTGCTTTGGAGGTGTCTAAAGCAGCACAGAAGATGTTCCCCAATGCCAAACATTATTATATGTTTGACACAGGTTGGCATTCGACCATGCCTATGATGAATCAAATGTATGCACTGCCGAAAGAATGCTTTGAAATGGGAATCAAAGCATTTGGTGCTCATGGAATTGTATACATGGACAATACCAAGAGAGCGGCAGAAATGCTGGATATTCCTGCAGATGAAGTTAATCTTATCCTACTCCACCTTGGTGGAGGATGCAGTGCTAATGCTGTGAAAAACGGCAAAAGCGTTGACACAACGATGGGATATACTCCGACAGATGGCCTGATGATGGCCACACGGTGCGGACACATTGACCCAGGTGTTCTGCCTAAACTGGTAAAACGCTATGGGACTGTGGACAAAGTAATGGAAGTTTTGACTAAAAAGTCTGGCTTCTATGGCCTTACTGGTGAGGCAGATATGCGAAATGTCAAGAAACTGGCTGAAGAAGGCGACGAAATGGCGATCATTGCTATTGACAGATTTGTCAATGAAGTTCGCAAAACTGTCGGCGCATACTTGGCGGAACTTGATTACAACGTTGACGCCATCGTGTGTTCCGGTGGAATTGCCGAAAATGACACTGAAATTCTTCGTAAAATTTTCAGTGGTTTTGAAGGAATCGGTATTCCACTGGATGATGACCCGAAAAGGGTTTCGGATCATGAATATTCCTATATTCCTGTGATGGTAATCCCTGCCAATGAAGAATTGGCAATGGCAAAGGCAGTATTGGAAAAGTAATTTAGTTACAAGATAGCAGGCAATTGCCTGCTATTTTGTATATTTTTTTAAAGTGTGATAAAATATATGATATAAATATTTAGGAGAAATAAAAATGTTAATATCTGAGATAAATCCAATAGATAAAATGGGAACAAACTTGTTAGAAAGAAAAGATGCAGAAGATGCTATAGAAGAGATTATAGAATTACCTCTAAGAAAAGCTTGTCTAGCTTTTAGAAAAAAGGGTATAAAAACTCTAATGAGTAGTGCAAATAAAAATAATGTTTTACACCAAGGAGAAGAACCAAAAGAAAAAGAAAATTTATATAAAACCAAAGATGGAGATACTATAATTTCACCAGTAATGTTTGATGAAGCCGGAAAAGGCTATGCTTGGATAATGCTTGACTTTAACAGTTTATCAGACGAAAACAAAGACTGGTTGTTTAAGTTAGAAGAAAGAAAAGATAAAAATAATGTTAGAATTGGTGAAAAAGGAGTATGGTTTGTTCAACCATGTGAAATACAAAACTTAGAATATGGGTTAAAAGTTGGAAAATATGATTATAAATCTTTGCAACAAGAAGTACCGGAAAATAAGATACCTAAAAATGTAAGATATGATAAAAGATTAGCAGAATTTTATAAAAGGCATATAGTATTAGCATATAATTGGGCGATGTATTCACTTCAATCAGTAATATTAAGAATGCCAGTAAATGAACAAACTACAGTAGAAGAAGTAGAACAATACTTCACACAACTTGCAGAAAGCTTTAAAGAGCAAGTCAAACAAAAAGAACAAGAAGAGAGATAAAAAGTTTAAATTAAAATACTTGAAAATATATTGATACTAGAATATAATATAAACATACTATATAAGGGGAAAGATAATGAAATTCGGGTTATCAGAAGATATATATAACAAAAAATGAATATATAATAGAATTTAAGAGATAGATTAGAAGAAATATAAGCTTTTGAAGAAGGGATGATGAAAATGGAAGAAAAGAAAAAACGTATGTTAACAGGGGATAGACCAACAGGTAGATTACATATTGGTCATTATTTTGGATCTTTAAAAACAAGAGTAGAGATGCAAAATACTGGTGAATATGACCCATATATTTTGATTGCAGATGTTCAAGCTTTAACAGATAATTTTGAAAATCCAGAAAAAGTAAGACAAAATGTAAGGCAAGTTATACTAGATTATTTATCAGTTGGAATTGATCCGGAAAAAACAACAATATATATTCAATCAATGGTACCAGAGACAGCAGAACTTACAGTATTTTATTCTAATTTAGTAACAGTAGCTAGACTAGAAAGAAACCCAACTGTAAAAACTGAACTAGCACAAAAAAGAGATGTGTTTGGAGAAAGCGTTACATATGGATTTTTAGGTTACCCTGTAAGTCAAGCTGCAGATATTACAGTGGTTGATGGAGCACTAGTTCCAGTTGGAGAAGACCAATTACCTTTAATTGAACAATGTAGAGAAATAGTTAGAAAATTCAACAGCATATATGGAGAAGTTCTAACAGAACCAGAAGCTGTACTTTCAAGCGCAAAAAGAATTAAAGGACTAGATGGAAATGACAAAATGGGCAAATCTTTAGGAAATGCTATTTATTTATCAGATACTGAAGAAGAGATAAATAAAAAAGTAATGAGTGCAGTAACAGACCCATCTAGAATCAAGAAAGACGATAAAGGACATCCGGATGTATGTATGGTTGCATATTATCACAAACTATTTAGTACTGAGGAAGAAGTTAAAAACGTTTGTGAAGAATGTAAAGCAGGTGCAAGAGGATGTGTAGCTTGTAAAAAACAATTAGCTAAAAATATAAATGAATTTTTAACACCAATTAGAGAAAAAAGAAAATATTATGAAGAAAGACCAGAATTAGTTGAAAAAATACTAAAAGATGGAACAGAAAAAACAAGACAAACAGCAAGAGAAACTATGAGAAAAGTTAAAAAAGCAATGAGACTAGATTATTTTGAAGGAGAATAAAATGTTTACAGACTATGTAAAAATAATTGCAAAAGCAGGAAATGGCGGTGACGGAGCCGTTTCTTTTCGTAGAGAAAAATATGTTGCAGCAGGTGGACCAGATGGAGGAGACGGAGGAAGAGGCGGAAACGTATACTTTGAAGTTGATCCAGATTCTAACACTTTAATTGATTTCCGCTATCAAAAGAAGTTTAAAGCTGAAAACGGAAAAAATGGTGAAGGTGCTAATAGATATGGAAGAAGTGGAGAAGATTTAACAATAAAAGTTCCTCTAGGAACTATTGTTAAAGATGCACAAACTGGAAAAGTTTTAGCAGACTTATCTGAAAAAGGACAAAAAGAACTTATACTACAAGGTGGCAGAGGTGGAAAAGGTAATTCACACTTTGCAACATCTACCAGACAAGCACCTAGATTTTCACAAGAAGGTGAAAAATGCGAAGAAAAAGAACTTATATTAGAATTAAAACTTTTAGCTGATGTTGGACTAATAGGATTTCCGAACGTAGGAAAATCAACACTATTGTCAGTTGTAACTGATGCAACCCCAAAAATTGCAGATTATCACTTTACTACACTTGAACCGAACTTAGGAGTGGTAAAAGGCGAATATGGAGACAGTTTTGTTATTGCAGATATTCCAGGAATAATTGAAGGAGCAAGCCAAGGAGTTGGACTTGGAATTCAATTTTTACGTCATATCGAAAGAACAAGATTACTTCTTCATGTAATAGATGTCTCAGGTACAGAAGGAAGAAATCCTGTAAAAGATTTTGAAATAATAAATGAAGAATTAAAGAAATATAGCGAGAAGTTAAGTAAAAGAAAGCAAATAATAGTAGCAAATAAAGTAGACAGTATGCAAGACGAAAACCTATATCTAGAACTAGAAAAAATGGCAAAAGAAAAAGGTTTAGAAATATATAAAATATCAGCTGCTACTAAACAAGGAGTAAAAGAATTACTTGCAAGAGTAAGTGAAGTATTAAAAACATTACCAAAAGAAGACTTAATAGAAATAGAAGAAATAAAGAAAGTATATACATTAGAAGATAAAGAAGACATTACAGTAAAAAAAGAAGGCGGAATGTATATAGTATCTGGTGATGTAATAACTAAACTTATGAGAACAGTTAACTTAGAAGACAACGAATCATTACATTATTTCCATAGAAGATTAAATGAATTAGGTGTAAATGATAGGCTAAGAGCACTAGGAATAAAAGACGGAGATTTAGTACAAATATCAGACTGGGAGCTTGAATGGGAAGAATAAAATCTAATTTTTTTTTAATTAATCTCTTGTCAAACATAAATAAAAGTGGTAAACTATATAACATATTAATTAAAAAGCAATCATAAAGGACAACACAATTTTTACAAAAACTTAACAGAGAATCAAACGTAAGGGTGAGAGTTTGAAAGCACTTGGTAATTATTGTTATCACCTTTTAGCTATTTCTTTGAAACAACAGTAAAAGAAGTCGTATCCCTGCGTTAAAGGTTAATAAGAGAAAAGAACATAATTCTTTTAAATTAGGTGGTACCGCGGAAATTTTAAGCCATTTCGTCCTATGATATTGTGACGAAATGGCTTTTTTGTATTCTAGGAATTTACTCCTAGTAGAAGATAAATATGTAAATTAAAAGGAGGAAAATAAAATGGCAGATGAAAAACAAGATTATGGCAAAACTTTGAATTTGCCAAGTACAGAATTTCCTATGAGAGGAAATTTACCAGAAAATGAACCTAAAACAGAACAAGAGGTTTTTGAAAATGATTTGTATGAAAAAATGTTAAAAAAGAATGAAGGACATAAAACATACATATTACATGATGGACCTCCATATGCAAATGGAGAGATTCATATGGGGCATGCTTTAAATAAAGTATTAAAAGATACTGTAAATCGTTTTAAAAGCTTACAAGGATATCAAACAATATATATTCCTGGTTATGACACACACGGACTTCCAACAGAGAAAAAAGCAATTCAAGCATTAGGAATAAACAGAGACGAAATTAGTGTTTCTAAATTTAGAGATACTTGTAAAGAATTTGCTTTAAAATATGTTGAGAAGCAAACAGAAGGATTCAAAAGACTAGGTGTATTAGGTGACTGGAAAAATCCATACATTACTTTACAACCAGAGCTAGAAGCTAGACAAATTGAAATATTTGCAGAAATGTATAAAAAAGGTTATATCTATAAAGGATTAAAACCAGTATATTGGTGCACAGACTGTGAAACAGCTCTAGCAGAAGCAGAAATTGAATATAAAGACTGTGACACAATGTCAATTTATGTTAAATTCCCAGTACAAGATGGAAAAGGAGTTTTAGATAATGATACATTTATAGTTATTTGGACTACAACTCCATGGACATTACCAGGTAACACAGGTATTACAGTTGGTGGAGAATATGAATATAGTGTTGTTGATACTGGAAAAGACAAATTATTAATGGCTACAAGTTTAGTTGATGAGGTTATGAATTTAGTAGGCATTACAGATTACAAAACTGTAAAAACTGTAAATGGAACAGAACTAGAAGGAATTTTATGTAAGCATCCATTCTTAGATAGAACTTCAAAAGTAGTATTAGGAAGTGATGATACAGTTGCAGTTGAATTAGATACTGGTACAGGTGCAGTTCATACAGCACCAAGCTATGGTAAAGAAGACTATTTATGTGGAATTAAAAATGGCTTAGATATTATAGTTACAGTTGATGGAAAAGGATACCAAACAGAAGGTGCAGGTCCTTTTGCAGGTATGTACTATGAAAAATCAAATGATGCTATTATAAATTGGCTAGACGAAAATGGATACTTATTAAGAAAAGAAAAAATAAACCACTCATATCCACATTGCTGGAGATGTAAAAATCCAATTATATTCAGAGCAACAGATCAATGGTTTGCATCTGTAAATGACTTTAAAGAAGAAACTTTAAAAGCTATAAAAGATGTTAAGTGGACACCAACATGGGGAGAAGAAAGAATTTCTAGCATGGTAAAAGATAGAAATGACTGGTGTATTTCAAGACAACGTACTTGGGGTGTACCAATTCCAATTTTCTATTGTAAAGAATGTGGTAAAGAATATGCTACAAACGAAAGCTTTGAAAAGGTTTCAAAAATATTTAGAGAAAAAGGTTCAAATGCTTGGTTTGATTTAGATGAAAAAGCATTAATGCCAGAAGGTGCAGTTTGCGAACATTGTGGATGCCATGAGTTCAAAAAAGAAACAGATATTATGGATGTTTGGTTTGATTCAGGCTCTACATATGAAGGAGTGCTAGTTGAAAGAGGCTTACCATTCCCAGCAGACTTATACCTAGAAGGACATGACCAATATAGAGGATGGTTCCAATCTTCAATTTTAACATCTGTTGCAACTAAAGGCGTTGCACCATATAAAGCAATACTAACACATGGTTGGGTAGTTGATGCACAAGGAATGAAGATGTCTAAATCTTTAGGTAATGGAATTAGTCCACAAGAAATTATAGATGAGTATGGAGCAGATATCTTAAGATTATGGGTATTATCTTCAGACTTCAAATCAGATGTAAGTATATCAAGAGATATATTAAAACAAATTAGTGAAGCATACAGAAAAATAAGAAATACAGCAAGATATATTTTAGGAAATACTTCAGACTTTGATCCTGATAATAAAGTAGAATACAAAGACATGGAAGAAATAGACAAATGGGCATTATCAAGATTAAATAAACTAGTTAAAGATTGTACAGAAAATTACGAAAACTTTAATTTCCACTTAGTATATCATGATGTAAACCAATTCTGTGTAACAGATATGAGTAACTTTTATCTAGACATTATAAAAGATAGATTATACACATCTAAGAAAGAATCTACTGAAAGACGTTCAGCACAAACAGCAATATATATAATACTAGATGCTCTAGTAAAAATAGTTGCACCAATGATTTGCTTTACAGCAGAAGAAATTTGGAAATATATGCCACATACTAAAAATGAGCAAGTTGAAAGCGTTATGCTAAGTGACTGGCCAGAAGTAGTAGCAGAATATGACAATGAAGAATTAGAGCAAAAATGGAATCATATCTTAGAATTAAAAGAATTAGTAGCTAAAGAGCTAGAAGTTGCAAGAGCCGAAAAAGTAATAGGACATTCATTAAATGCAAAAGTTACTTTATTTGCTGATGAAAAAGAATATGAATTCCTAAAAGAAAACAAGGAACTTTTAACTACAATATTCATAGTTTCTGCATTAGACATTAAGGAAAATGAAAGAAAAGATGATGCAAAAATTGGAGTAAAAGTAGAAGTAGCAGAAGGACAAAAATGTGAAAGATGTTGGAAATATTCAACAGAAGTAGGAGAAAACGAAGAACATCCTACATTATGTCATAGATGTGCAGAAGCTATAAAATAAGATTATATTGAGACTGTAACAGGATAAAATCCTAACAGTCTCAATGTTGTGTGTAAATTGCTTCGTAAAAAGGGGAAATACTTATGAAAAAAGTAAGAAAAATAATTAGTTATATAATAATGATTATAGCAATTATTGTATGTGTAATTGTATACAAAAAATATAATTTTAATGACTTTGAAAAAAGAATAAGATTAAGTAATATAACTGAATTTACTAGAGACAGTAAAGTTAAATACGCAAAATATGATAGTTATAAAATGGAAAGCAAAGATTATAATGATGTTATGTTTTCTCAAACAGTATCTGTAATACCAAATACACCATATAAAGTAACATGTATGGTAAAAACAGAAAATGTAGAAAACCAAAACAATTCGAATTCAGGAGGAGCGCACATTTGCCTTAATAATACACAGGAAAGGTCAAAACTAATAACCGGCACAAATGGTTGGCAAGAACTAAGTTTTATGTTTAACTCAAAAAATGAGACCGAAATTGATATTGGTTTTAGGCTAGGTGGGTGTGAAACACTATCAAAAGGCACTGTGTGGTTTTCAGATTTTAAACTTGAAGCAGGAACTACATCTACATCTAATAAATGGAAGATGGCATGTTTTATATTTCCAAATATAGATGTAACTGTGAATGTTGGTGGAAAAACAGAAAACGTAAAATTACAGATGACTAACGATGAAATTAGAAACGTAGAAAACAATTTAGCAAGATTCAAAAATTCAATGAGAGAAGTTAGTAAAGACAAAATAAATATAGAATATGAAACGCATGTAATTAATGAACCAATAAAAACTCTTTCTTATGATGCTGAAAATTATTATTATGTTTCAGCAGAAGATGTATACAAATATATAGATTCATATGTCAATAAAAACATGTATGACCACATTTTTGTTGCTTTTAGGATGGCAGATAAACAAAAAGGCAATAATACTTTAGTAAACGACTGGATAGGTTTAGGAGGAATGGATTATTATAATATAGGATTTTCAAATATTCGTATGCCAGATGATAGAAATAACTTAGCTTATGAGTTTAATTATAGAATAAATACATTCCCAGAAGAAGTATTTATTCATGAGTTTTTGCACACTTTGGAACGTAATGCAAAAGAATATGGCTATGAAATACCGGAGTTACATGATTATGAAAAATATGGATACAAAGAAGATAAAGTACAAGGATTAAAACAATGGTATACAGATTATATAAACAAAGAAATTAGTTATAATGGAACTAAAGTAGGATTACCAGAAAAAATTCTAAAATGTAAACCTTGTCATGAAAGTAATTTTAAGTATTCTACACAAGTTGAAGCATTTAAAGAACCTAGCAATATTATAGAAGTAATTCAAAGTGCATTCTCAAAAATAACTAGATTATTTGAATATAAAAACAATAAAATAGAAACAGAATAATATATGAGGAGATAGGCAAAATGAAAGTTTCAGACTTTAATTATAATTTACCAAAAGAACTAATAGCACAAGTACCAATAAAAAATAGAGATCAATCTAGACTAATGGTATTAGACAGAGAAAACAAAACAATTGAACACAAAATATTTAAAGATATTATAGATTACTTACAACCTGGTGACTGTTTAGTAAGGAATAACACAAAAGTTATTCCTGCTCGTTTATATGGAGTAAAAGAGGAAACTGGAGCAAATGTTGAATTTCTACTATTAAAAAGAGTAGATGGAGACATTTGGGAGGTTATGGTAAAACCAGGTAGAAAGCTAATGCCAGGAGTAAGAGTAGAATTTGGCAATGGATTGCTAAAAGCAGAAATCTTAGAAAAACTTGAGGATGGAAATAGAAAAGTAAAATTTGAATATAACGGAATATTTAATGAAATTCTAAATGAAATAGGATTAATGCCACTACCTCCATATATACATGAAAAGCTAAAAGAAAAAGATAGATACCAAACAGTATACGCAAAATATGAAGGCTCTGCAGCAGCCCCAACAGCAGGACTACACTTTACTGATGAACTATTTGAAAAGCTAAAAGAAAAGGGAGTAGAAGTTGCAAATGTTACACTTCATGTAGGAATTGGAACTTTTAGACCTGTAAAAGTAGAAAATATAGAAGAACATGATATGCACTCAGAACATTTTTATATAAAATCTGAAGATGCAGAAAAAATAAACAAAGCCAAAAGAGAGGGACACAGAGTAATTGCAGTAGGAACAACTTCTTGTAGAGTGCTGGAAAGTATAGCTGACGAGAATGGATATGTTAAAGAAGTAGAAGGAGATACTAATATATTTATTTATCCCGGCTATAAATTTAAATGCTTAGATGCGTTAATTACTAATTTTCATTTGCCGGAATCAACTTTAATAATGTTAGTTTCAGCATTAGCTGGAAAAGATTTTATAATGAAGGCTTATGAGGAAGCTGTGAAAGAACAGTATAAATTTTTCTCATTTGGTGATGCAATGTTTATACATTAAATTGTTATACAAAATATATAATATTAAAATCGCTTGTCCTTGGTGTCGAGCTTCCTTCCCTTGGATGTCACAAAAACAAATAAATTTGTT
>OLHG01001204.1_pt1 | contig 16510 bp, 11 predicted proteins | sample 1605971 | NCBI WGS metagenome assembly OLHG01 (sample SAMN03283289) | human gut metagenome | biome: human-associated habitat; material: feces | host: Homo sapiens | place: Peru | collected 2012 | reverse complement strand
TCTCATAGGTATCTTCTGATATCTTGAATCTTACAGCTCTGAAGGATAGATCATATAAGTCTCTTGTTTCGTCTAAGAAATCAAAATTGGAAGTTGAAGGGACGAATATGTATTTTTCTTTATCAGCCTTGATCTCTTTTGTCTGAAGACTAGTTAATGTACGGGTTACCCTTATATCAAAAGCACCTTCTTCAGTCTTAATATTTGTCATCAGACCGCTCTTGGTATGAATATCTTTGACTCTTATCACAAATTTAATGTCATTCTCAATGAAATGAGCCATAAGATTGTAACTCTCGTATCCTCTATCTGCTGTAAAGATAGAATTCTGAGGATAATTTCTATCTTTCAGGATTGAAATAAGTGCGTTAACTTCTCTTTTCTTGCTTGCTGCATCAATACTCCAGTCATAGAATACCTTATTAAGACAGTCATATAATGCATTGACATGATACTGGCAGAAAGACTTTGCATCATGTTTTTCGGTTTTTGTCTTATCATCCATAAAAGGGATATTTACATCTGAGCCATCCTGAGCAAGTATATGATACCCATTAATGGTTGTATGATCATCAAACGCACTCACAAATAGATTGTTTATGCGCTTAAAGATATCAGGATCCAGCAGCTGTCTTCTTTGTGATAGTGCAGAAGCTGAAGGCATTTCACCCTGACCCACAAAAAAGTGAGATAATTCACCTATCGAGGAGTAATTTGAAAAGCTCATGATGCATTCAATGAGAGAGCGAGCAGGAAGCTTTCGACAACGAGTGAAATCGGAAACGGGATCATTGCAGTAGCACTTCAGACCATCAAGAGCTGTATCGATAGAGCGTTCAAGAATAGTTCTAACCTCTTTGGGTGAGTAGTAGATGTTGTGTTTGCTTTGTTTCATAATAGTTTACCTCCTAAAAAAAACACATCTACTAAAAAGGGCTAGAAATGAATGAATATTCATTTCTAGCCGCACGATTTCCATCAATTGTCAACAGTTTAATAAAAAAATAAAAAGACCTCTCTGATTTTGAAATCAAAGAGGTTTTTGGCATTTGTTCGCTTAACTTAATACCATTGGTCTAAGAGAACGACTTATCTTAATGATGATCTAGAAGATCCTACATTATAAGCACTTAGGTGCTTATTTTTTTTCTTTTAAAAGATCTCTGATTTCTTCTAATAATGCAATATCTTCTGGTTTTGGTGCAGGGACTGCTTCTTCTTCCTTCTTACGGAAGCTCATTACCTTATTAATCGCTTTAATGCAGATAAAGATACAGAAAGCCATTAATAAGAAGTTAATAAGGTTAGAAAGGAATGATCCATACCTGATATTAATATTATTAATCTTAAGAGTTAATTCTGAAATATCAGATGGAATCTTAATGATTGCAGATAATACAGGCATGATAATATCCTGTACAAGAGATGTAACAACAGCAGTGATGGCAGTCCCCAAAATAACACCGACAGCCATATCAATGACATTGCCTTTAAATGCGAATTCTTTGAATTCGTTCCATAGTTTTTTCATCTTGTTTTCTCCCCTTATGCTAAGTTATGCAGCAGGTGTTTCGTCTTCTTCCTGATGACCGCTTATAGCCTTGATGAATTCCTTGCTGATAATAAATGCCTGATCAAAAGGGTTGACTAATAAAGCATCGTATTCTCCAGCACCTAAGAATGTAGCAATATGCTGATCAAATGGACGGCATTCGCTGATTAATACCTGACCTTCCTTTAATTCAACATTATCTTTGATACCCCATTTATCAATCTGTTCATTAGATGTAAAGAGTGGTAAATAACTTAATTCATTACCTTCATCATCTTCTGCAGATAATGAAGGAATAATCATAGGTGCATCCTTTTTTAATTCATATGTACCATCTGGTAAAGTCATTAAATCAGATTCATTTACAATAGCCATTAAAGCAAGACATGAACGCGATACTAAATCATCCATAACTAAAGAGAACTTTTCTTTTTCGTCTTCACCTTGTGCTTCCATATATTCATCATATAACCAAGAAAACTCCATATTACCAGGAACTCTTTTACCAATTGTTTCATGATGATCTACACCGTCATTTTCTTCAATACCCATATGGCTTAATGTGTTTCTATCTAGAGTAAATGCATCTGTTTCTGGATCAATGACCATACCATAGATTTCATCATCACCTGTATTGAATAATTCATTTAATAAGAATTCATAGTCTACTTCTACTAATACATTATGACGATCTGGGAAATCAGAATCTTCTAGAATAGAAGAGTTCTGTGCATTTTCTACAGTCGTATAAATCGCATACCATTCATCTCCGTCATCATCACATACTGTCTGTAAAAAGTATGAATCTTCATCATCATCGTCTACAGAAATATATGTAAGGAATGTAGAAGACTTTAATGCATGCATTAAATCATCTTCTAATTTAGTGGCAGTAAAAGAAGCTTCTCCATATTTACCACAGCTTTCTTTCCAATCTTTATCAGTTGTTTCTACTGGTGTTGTGCTTAATAATGGTTTACTCATTCTTTTACTCCTCCCCTTCGATTAATCCCATTGTAGTTAGGATTTCTTTTGTAAGTACAATATTATCTGTGAATGGATTAATAACAAGTGCATCAAAGGCTTCACCATTATTAAGTCCTCCTAGATGAGTATCAAGATCAGCAGTCATTAATATAGATTTTCTTTCTTCATCTTCAGCATTCCAGCCATCTAATGTTTCAATATCTTCCTGTGATGTAAAGAGTGGAACAATATTAGCCTGATCACCATTATCTTCACTTGATAACATTCTAATCGCAAGATCTGCATCTGATCTAGCAATATATGTATTACCATCTTCTACTACTAAATCTTCTTTTCTTACCATTATAGGTAATGCGAATAAGGCATCATCAAATGCTTCCATCATATGACTAAAGATTTCTGCTTTCTTATCATCATCTTCAGTATTCTGGAAAATCTTCCAAATTTCTTTAATAAAGATATTTGCAGGAGTGAAGTTACCTAAATCTTCTGTATGATTTAAACCATTACATAAACGTTTAGAAATCTGTACTAATTCTTCTCTTGTAAGAATATAGTCATCAGTAAATGGGTTAATCACAATACCATCAATTTGTTGACTATCAGCAAGTGTAAGTTCTCTTGTTAGGAAAGCATAGTTGACCTCTACTGCTTCTACTTTTCTTCCTGGCATTGATGTTTCAGGTTTCGCAAGACTACTTTCTAATTCTTTAATTGTAGTATAGACAGAAATAAAGTTACTGCTGCCATCTTGTGGTGAAATAGTAAAGAATGAATGATCATAATCAATGTTTTCACCATTTTCTGGTAGGTTCATATAACCATAATAGTGTGATTCTGTAAGATTCTTAATGAATGCTCTATAAGCGACTTCTTTGTCAGCCTGAGCCTTTTTCCAGGTATCAAGGGATTCAGTCCATCTTGATGCATTAAATACCTGTGAATTGTTAAAAGGTTTGTAATTCAACTTGTTTTCCTCCTCTAGTTGATTGTTTCTTTATTATAAAACATTTCATCTAGCATGTCTTTAGAAAAGCCTAGATGATCTGTAAAAGGATTAATGAGAATACCACAAAATGCATTACTAGAAAAGAGTATATCTTTGTATGATTCAAAGGATTGACATGTAATAATCATTTCCATGTCTGGTTCATTATGTGTCATATCTACTCTTTTTACATCTTCTAATCCTGTAAATAAACTAATATAGAGTTTATTAGGATCAGCATGAGAACACATGAGTGGTTTGATATAAATTTCAGCACCTGTATATATTTCAAGTTCTCCTGTCTTATTTGTATATAAATCTTTTTTATTTACAAGTACTGGACAAGCAAAGACCCCATCCTCCATAAGGGCTTCTACACTTTCTTTTAGGAATTCTTTAACATGTGGATTTCTACCATTAGAGTAATAAATCTTCATGTTCTTTTTAAACTTTAAATTAGCTGGTACAAGACTTGGTAAGTCTTTATGATGATTGATTCCTATTGTTGTATTGTATCCTATGCTATTTAACAGTTTCTCATCCGCAATAAGCTTTTGTGAGAAAGGATTAATGACTAGACCACTTAAACCTTCTGTACGTGTATATATCTCTTCTAAGAGGCGTTTATAGGATGCTACCATTATTTCTACCTGGTAGCCTTCTTGTGGTTCTGGAAGGTCTATATAGTCTGTTATTTCCTTTATATTTGTGAAAGCAGGTAAGTAGGATTGTTGATCTTCATTAGATACAGAAATGATTTCATAATCGGAATCATCATTGTTTAATGGTCTTTGAACCATTACAAGATAATCTGAATGAGAGATTAAATAATGAAAATGTTCTGTGATATCTGTATTTAAATTATAGTCCTGATACCAAAGGCTAAAGAAATCATTCCATTCTTCATCATCAGGATAATATTGTGGTGATACAATACTTAAACCATTGTAATCCATTAAAAAACCTCCTTTCTACTCTATTGTAACATGATAGAGGTAATAAGAGGTTTTTAATCTTTAATTATTTTATTAAATCGAGTACTTTTAGAAGATTTTCTTTAATACACAACAAGTGTGATTGTGTCATATCACTAATATCTACTAAATCAGGTATACCAATGACATCAATACCTGCAGCATCTGCCGCAATAATACCATTTCTAGAATCTTCTAGGATAAATGTTTCTTCCTTGTTTAGTCCATAGATTTCAATAGCTTTATTAAATATTTCAGGATTAGGTTTGGCACGAGTGACATGATCACCACATACAAACTTATCAAAGTACTTGTCTAAACCAGCAGACTTGAGAGAGAATAGTACATCTGGTTCAAATGTAGAACTAGTAAGAGCCAATATATAACCATTATCTTTTAGATAAGTTAATAGTTCATGAGCACCTTTTTTTACTGGCATAGGGTTTGTTTCTAAATATTTTCTTGTTTCAGCAATCTTGTCTTCTTTAAAACGAGTTAAGTAGTGTCTATTACCTGTAAGTTTTTCTACTATTTCTTGCGATGCTAGGCCATTAGAACCAATTGATCTATAAGCAGCTTCTGGGTTAAATGGTTCATTATGTTGCGCAAATACCTTTTCCCACATCTTGATTCCTAAAGCTTCACTATCAATGAGTAGTCCATCCATATCAAATAATACGTTCTTCTTATTTTCCAACATTCTATAATTCCTCCATATCAATACTGTATCATTATATAGTGTGATTGGGTATATGTAAAATAATTGTTGATAGCGATTACAATTTGTGCTATAATAATAGACGAAAAGAAAAGCAGAAAAAAGACTTGAATATTCCCCCATTCAAGTCTTTTTTTATGTTTAATTTACTTTTTTTGATGCCTGCATGTATTCTTTTTGACACTTCTCAACGAATTGGGCAGCCATACTAGTTGTATAGTGTTCTGTTTCGGCAATATACTCATCTACATAAGCATCTGTATGATGGCCAAAGGAATGAAGAAAACTACTTAGGAGTTTAGTTAACTCATTGTAGTAATTAATTCCATCTTGTTCAGATATCATACCTGTCATAAGTGAATAATAGAGACAAAAGTTAACAGAACCAGAACGATTAGATGTCATAGCATCTATACCATACCATACAGGATTTTCTTCTATTGTGTATGGTCCGTTTTCCATCATGGTATATACTTCAGACGGATCAAAGGGTATGTGTGCTCCTTCATAAAATTCATCCAATAATTTTATTTGATGTTCTCTTGATAGAGTGCTATGAGAAACGATTTGATAACTTATACCTAGACAATAGGTTTCCAAGCAGTCTAACGCCTTAATGTTATTAAAGAGTTGTTTGTACATACTACTGTCTTTTACATTGAGATAGAGTTCGTCAAGTTTGCGTTTAAATGCATGAAATTCGGATAGTTTCATATTGCTTACCCCCTTTTCAATATTTATTATACTGATTGAAATATGTATTTCAAGAAATCAAAAAGTGTATAGATATGGGTAAATAATACTGATTAATGTGAGAAAATAGCTTAGAATACAATTGTCTTATCATCCTTGATCAGTGCGAGCCTTTTATTATTTTAACTTAACCCTGATAATGAACGCATTACTAAATCAACATCCTGACTTTCTAACTCCTGAATAATATGTAAATATGTTTTTTGAGTTGTATTCATACTTGAATGACCTAGTCGTCTTGCCACACTCGCAATAGATACACCAGCAAATAATAATAGTGATGCATGTGTATGTCTTAAACCATGGACTGATATAACAGGCACATTCGCTTTTTTACAATATCTAGCAAGTATATCATTTACAGTAGAATTATAAACTTTACCATTTACAAATATTGGTTTGTCTTCTGGCAAACCTTTTATTAATTCAGAGAATTGAATTACTGTCTGCCAATCTATTTGTACTTTACGGACTGATGATTTATTTTTGGTTGGTAAAAAACCTCCATCACCTTTATAATCCCATGTTTTACTTACAGAAATAGATTGTCTTCCAAAATCAAAATCTTTTGGGGTTAAAGCAAGTGCTTCTGAAAATCTTAATCCTGTTTTAGCAATTATTAAGATAAACCAATCCCAACTTATTTCTGATTTTAGATTTAAATTATTAAGTAATGTATGTAATTCAAACTGATTGATATACTTAATCTTTTTAGCTGCAGGTGTTTTTCCCTTGATAATTGCTTTACGTGTAGGATCTCTATCCAATAATCCTTCATCTACAGCATCTAGTATTGCACCTTTTAACTGATGATGAAAATCCATGGTTGTTTGTCTTTCATGATATAAAGCGTAGTCATTCAGTAACTGCTGATAGTTTATACGAGTCATTTCACATATTTTTAATTCAGGTATTAACTTCTTTAACCAACGATGTGTCATATAGTATTTTTCTAATGTGACTTTCCTTATTGCGCCTTCTTTGTATACTTTTATCCATTTTTCATAATAGTCGCAAAATAAAATTTGGTTGTTTATATTATCTAACATTTTATTGTCCTCCATCTTGTTTTTTGGCTCACACTGATGAAGGGTGATAAGATTGTCCAAATTCTCAAACATTGAACCTATTTTTTCCTGTTCTATCCTAGAAGAAGGGACTTCTATACTCATATCAAGAAATTGTTCAGGAGATAATGTACGTAATTTGATAACTGATCCTTCTATATATTTAGCAATTTCTGCAATAAATTCATCTGTATGCAATCTTTCCCCAAGAAATTTTGGATTTATATTTTGGCAAATAAATATTTTATAAATTGGAGAAACGACGCCAATTCCAAGCTTATTTCTATGAATTGCCCCATGAATAACATTAGCAGGATTATATATAATATCATTCTTTTCAGTTTTAGAAAAAATTTTATTATATTTATCTGTCATTATAAAATCACGTTTATTAGTTTTTTTATCATTTGGGTCAATTACTCCTTCAGCATATGAAAATGCCAATAAAGGAACATTTGAAGTTATCTTTTGATGTTGAATTCTCTGTATCAATATTTCCTCTAACTTACGCTGTTCCCAAGTAATTGCTTATGTCATTAATAAAAAAATACCAAGAACATGCTGAAATTCTTGGTATATAAACATCAAAATACTATTCAGTTGTAATCACTAACTAAGATACTTTTTCTTAATCTCTTAGTAATAAGTTATCGAATCAAATTTATAGCACTAGATATCTCAGACAAATTGAGCAATCCAATTCATAAGTTTCATACAGATACGTGTTCACTACAAATAATTGTTAAAATCCTAAATAAACAATACTTTATCACTGATGAAGGGTGATAAGTAGTTCAATGTTTTCAAAAAAGACACCTAATTGTTCTTGTTCCATCTCCGATGGAACGCTTATAGAAGTATTAAGGATGTTCTCGTTATACAACCTTTTTATTGTGCTGCCTTCAATTCCTGACCATTTAACAATTGAATAATAGCACTTTAAAAATGAATTCTTAATATTGTCTTCATGTTTCAACCATACAATATTAGAATCCTGAAAATATTCATTTTTACCTGTATATTCCACTGTTTTTCCTATACTTCCGGAAGCAGAAATTAAAATATCTCCTTTATTAGGATAAGGGTATTTTAACTTGTATTCTTCAAAAAGTTTTTTTGATATAAAGGCATCTGGTTCTGCGCCAAATGTACCGATTTTATAAAATGGAACATCTCCACTCAGCGATGTTTGTTCCTTGAAAATACGACGACACATAGATACTGATCCTATATCCCCCAGCTTACGCTGTTCCCAAGTTTTACAAGAATCTCATTATCTATGACTCAATCAATTACAGTATTTTATGATTTTCCTAACTCAAACCCTCCAGATAGAATGAACTTTCTCAATAAACTATCCACTCTAATATTAACTTTATGTGGCAACACTTTTCTACCTTCTACAGATTCAAAATAAGCCCTAGCCTTTTGCTTATCAACTGATTTCTTTAAATCATCTAGTCTTCCAAACTCATTAATATTCAATTCGTTTAAATTTAATTCCATCATTGCTCTTAGTTTACCTTCATCAAGACCAAATGTTTCTGCAAACTTATACGTTTGATCATTCTTCGCATTATATTTGTATTCATTAATATAGTCTCTTAAAGTTTTATCTTCTTGAACATCAATTTCTCCACTCTGTACATCATGTAAAAATATATTTGCATATTTCTGATCTTCTTGACTTAAACTTGCAAAAGACTGATGTAACTCAGATAATGCTTTTTCTACAACTTCAGGTGAAGATCCTTTATTCAATTCCTTTAGATACTTTCTAAATCGACTATTCATATAATCAGAATCAATTTTTTCTGAATCTATTTCAACAATGTAGCTCTTAAGGTCATAAGGAATATCATCATCTGTATGTTTTGTATCAGGATCACCACCAGATAGCTCTTTATATCTCTGTAATAACGCATCATACTCACGTTTAGTCACATAAACATGATACTCTTTATGTTCTTCAGTCGCAGGATTTTCATATATATAAACTTCTTTATTCCACATAAATCCTTGAACCTTAGCAGCATCTAAATACACATTAAAATCATTAAATAATGAAACGAACTTAGCAGAGACTGCATTATCATCAGGAAGCTTTTCAAAATCTTTAATCCCTTCTGAATTAAATAGTTCTTTAATCTCTTTGTAAGTTGTATTTATACCTTCTAGATTCTTAGGTAGTTTATCCACAAATAATTCTAGAGGTTTATCGCCTGAATATAGTTTAACTGCATCTTTTATGTTTCTAGCCATTGTATTGGTTTTTCTGTAATATCTAATAACACCAAAAGGTTTATCATTTCCAAATAATCTATTAGTTCTAGAAAAAGCTTGAATAATACTTTCGTATTCTATAACTTTATCCAAATACAATGTATTAACCCACTTAGAATCAAATCCAGTTAACATCTGATCAACTACGATCAATAAATCCAATTGTTTTTCTGGGGTTCTTTCAATACCTTTATGATTTTCTTTATGTGCCAATCTGAAAGCTACATCTTTTTTAAATTCTGCATGTTTAGCCATATCATACTTTGAACCATAAAGATTATTATAATCTTCTAGGATTTTATTTAATCCTTCTTCTTTATACTCAAAACCACCTTTATTATCAATGTAAGGATCAAATAAACAAGTTACACGTAATGATGGTTTCATCTCTTTAAACAACTGATAATATTTAATAGCTTCTGTAATACTTGAAGTAGCAAAAATAGCATGAAACTTTGAATTACGACTGTATGTATTCCAATGTTCTATAACATCTGAAACAACTGCTCTTTGATGTTCTTCAGTAGTATATTGTGAAGTAGAAACATAGTCTTCTATTCCCCTTTTATACTTCCCTGATTCTTCATGTCCAGCCATCGGTATTTTTGATGAATCCATATATTCATAGTACTTTTTTTCTTTCTTTGGGTCAGTAAATACTTCTTCTTCAGTTTTAGCCTTTGCTTGTTCTAAAGCGACTGCTTTTCTGATATCACCATCTTTATATGTTTTTACCATATATGGATCAAATCCAAGAACATTCTTATCTCTTATACCATCTGCAATACTATATCTATGTAATTCATTACCAAATACCATAGCTGTAGTATTGTTCTTCTTTTGATTCTCTTTTTGGATAGGTGTTCCAGTAAATCCAAAGAACAATGCATTAGGGAATGTATTTTTAATAGTAAATAACATTTCACCAAAAGTAGAACGATGTGCTTCATCTACAATAAATACTAATCTTTTTGAACTGATTTTTTGAATGTCTCTTTCATTCAATCCATCTTCTTCATGCTTAATGTTACTCATCTTTTGAATAGAAGTAACTATAAGTGTATCTTTAGGATCTTCACTCGTTAATTTAGAAATGAGTACTCTTGTATTTTCAGTAGCCTGTACATAGTCTTCACAATCAGCAAATCCTTTATATTCCTTTAAAGACTGAGTACCAAGTTCTAATCTGTCTGTTAAGAATATAACTTTATCTGCATCTTTAGAATTAGCAATGAGTTCTGCAGATTTAAAACTAGTCATAGTTTTACCTGACCCTGTTGTATGCCAGATAAAACCACCTCTTTGATTTCCTTCGTCCCATTTTGTTTTTGAAACCTTATCAGAAATCGCACTAGCTGCATAATACTGATAACTTCTCATTACTTTTAAAACACCATCAGAACTATCTGCAACAGTATAAAAGCCAATTAACTGATGAGCCATAGGAATAGATAATAATGTAGAAGCTACATCCTTCCAGTTATTAATAGGTTCATTATTAAAGTCTGCCCAATGGAAATAATAATTTTCATTAAATTTTCCATCAGGTCCAGGATTAGCATAATATACAGATTCTTCAGGATTCATAGCTACAAATATCTGTACCAAAGAATAAATTCCTGTATAAACACCTTCATAAGCATATTTGCGTATTTGTTCTTCAGCTTCACTAATTGGTATACCACTCTTTTTTAATTCGATATGAATAACTGGCATGCCGTTAATAAGAAGCATCAAATCGCCTCTTCTATCATTTACTAGTTTAGACTTAGTTTTTAATATAGGTTGTTCCACTATCTGATATCTACTTTGACCAGCAGCAATTTCATCACGATCATAAATCTTAAGACTTACTTCTTTACCGTAATGAAGCTTATCATCTGGATTATCTCTTTTAATTGCAACAGTTTTACCATTAATAAAACTGTTTAACTGTAAAGGAGTTCTTAAATTAATGATTTGATCTATAATCTGATTCATTTCAGTTCTAGTCAAAGGATAGTCTCCTAGTCTATTAATGTTTCTATTATTTTCAAATAGAATATTTGCCCAATTCTTTATTAAATCTTCTTCTGTGGGATTCTTTATAATGTCTGATTCCCATCCTTTTGTACATAAGACTTTGATTAGTGCTTTTTCAAAGTCTAACTCTTTATTAAATACCATCATTTAACACTCCTTTCTTAGTTATAATGTCTATTTTTAATGATTTTACACGCTGATGAAGGGTGATAAGGTTGTCAATACCTTGAAAATAATCACCAATTAATGCTTGCTCTTCTTTTGTTGGATAAATAACAGGAAAATCAATGAGTATGTTTTGATTTAAATGTTTAATAGTTCCACCTGTTGATTTCATATCTACATAATCCATCAAAAATGGTGCTTTCAAATATTGAAATAAGTACTTCTCATCAATCATGTCTACATTTCTGATTTCTAAGTTAAATACACCAGCATTTAGAGTTGCAGGAACTGATAATCCCTGTACATAAGCTACTTTTCCCAATGTTCCGTCCTTTGTGATTAAAATACTACCATTCGAAATTTGAATATTTCTATCCTGCTCATAACGCTCTCTCGCAACATAGTGACAAGTAGAATAGTCAATAGAACCATCAACAAAATCTGTTCCAGTTATAAGCATATAGTCACCTTTATCTAAGAACTCTGAAGTTCTAAGATTTTGCCAGCCAATACGAGCATGCGTTGAAGCAACTTCTGACAACTTACGCTGTTCCCAAGTTAAATCCGATTTTTGTATAAAAAACCATTTAAAAAGTGTTTTTTATACTGAATTTCAATGATATAGCATACTTCTTGAAAATATTGACGTGCCATTATCTCTCAAAGAACAACTAACAGAGTTTTTATACAAATTCAATAATAGTAATTTTTAACATGTACAATTCAGAAACATTTACTAATATCCAACATCACTCTAATCACTTGTTTTATTCACATAAATAGGTAATTTGTCTATAAACTGTATATACATGAAAATAATTTCCACTATATAAACATTTTTTCTAGCATTGATTTCTTTATGTTTTTCAACTTTTCAAGTTTTCGTTGATGAAGGGTGATAAGATGATCAATATCATCAAGTAGTTTTCCTATTCTTTGTTGTTCGTCAGTAACAGGAACCAATATGTCAATATTCAAAAAATCAGATTCATGAATTCGCCATTGTCCATATATAACACCTTGACGCCATTTCACCATAGTATTTATAAAATCTTTCCTAACCAATCTTCTTCCCAAAAAATCCGAGTCAGCAATATCTATAGGCTTAAAAATACTATAAACAGGAGATATACAAGCTTTTCCATACTTATTTAAACCTATTGATCCAGTTTCAAGGTTGTTAGAACTATATATAAAATCACCAAATTCTGTCTTTTTATATAACTTATTTTTTGTATCAGTAACTAATGCACTTCTGTCATAACGTTCCCCCTTAGGTGTAACACCTTCATTAGCTACGAAGGCCATTAGTGGATATTCTTCACTCATTGGTGCCTGCTGATTTCGTTCTATTAATAATTCTCCAACCTTACGCTGTTCCCAATCATCAGCAAATCCAGCGAAACGAATGTTCGGTACTTTACTACCTTGTTTAGGAAACATTTTTTCAAGCATAGATTTCTTGACATTTATTAACTTATCTAACTTTCGCTGATGAAGGGTGATAAGGATGTCAAGTTGTTTGAAATATGCTCCGATTCTCCTTTGTTCATCTAATGATGATATTGTAACTTCATAAGGCTCAACATGTTTATTATTTATCTGAGGAATAGTTGATGTATCAGCAATCTTATATAAACCTTCTTTAGAAATAATATTGTACAAAAATTCCGAATCCAGTTTTTCTGAAGTAAGTGCCATCATATTCGTATCCATATAGCTATCAATGCCTATAATACGGACTTTATTGGTCATAATAGCCGCTCCTCTTTTAGGAAAAATAATACTCCCTTTTGTTACTCTTTTTGCTGTTGAATGCTTACAGACTTTATTTTGGGTATCAAAAACATATTTATCATTGTAATTCAAATCATCTACTTTAACATACAATTCTGTTCCCTCTTCAAATTTTGAAGGGGCTTCACCAGATGTTATACTTACGTATTCACCCAACTCACGCTGTTCCCAATCATCATTATATCCCTTAAATCTGATCTTAGGTTTTCTACTCTTTTCCATACTAATCACCTGAAAGTAGTGATTTTAACTCACTAAGTCCTTTCATATCATATTCATCACCTACTAGGTCATCAATCATACTACATAAACTAGCTTCAGTTTCCTTAATTTCTTTCTCTATATCAAAATAAGTAGTCTCATACTTCTTCTGTAATGCTTCAACACTCTTAATAAGTTCATCAACTATTTCTACAGGTAACTTAAATAGATTATCAATAAGACTATCTATCCATTTCTTTGTTAGAAGGTAATCTACCTGTTCTTTAGAAAGTCCTTCAATAGTTTTCTTTGTTTTCTTTTCCAATGCTTCAGCATCTTTCTTTACCTGAGACTTTAATGACTTCTGTTTTTCTAGAATACTACTTGCTTTACATAAGATATATTCATAACTATCTTCATCAAATGTATGTTCTTCTCTTAAAGTCTTAATATAGTTATTCACTACACTCTTGCTATAAGAACCATTGTTTCCATCCATCTTATTCCAAGCTACCTGTGGATTGTTGTAAACAAAGGATTCTTTATCAGCTTTTTTAGATAGATCTAAGTAATGCTGTAATGCTTCAATTTCTGGTGAAGTAATCTGTTCCTGAATCTCTTTTACTTTTTTATCTAATTCTTTAGGTACAAAAGCATCTCCTGCTTCATTGAATAGTCCTTCTTCCTTATCATCTTCAGAAATACCTTCAACTAAATCACTTAACTGTGAATCATATTCAGATATCAAATTATTAGTATGAGTTAAAGCATCTTTGTCTTCTTTTAACAAAGTATTTTGAACAAGATCAAAAGGAATAATATGACCTACCCAGCCTTCTTGTACTTCTTTCTTGTTTTTTACAACCATATTAGGATCTACCTTTGTAATACAAGAAACGCCTTCTGTCTGAATCATTTCTAAATCTGTAGATACTTCATGCCATTCTTCATCAATTAACTGATAAGCCTTATATTTATCAATAAGAGGTACATTAACTAATCTATTAAACACATTTTCAGTAATAATTTCTTCTTCCTTAGTTATCTGAACATCATCGATATCCACAATTAAGTTCTGTTTTAAGAAACCACCAAAAGAATCAAATGCATTCTTAAACTGTTCTTCAAATTCTTTTACATCACTATTTTGTTTAACTGATTCTTTAATATCATCTACTTTTAGTTCAACATACTTACTATTCGTTTCTTTGAATAAAGCTTTTTTAAGATTAGGGAAAACATCCCAATACTCTTTTAATGCATTTATTTCTTCCTTAGGAATTCCTCCATACATAGAAGCATAAATATCCCAGTGTTCTGCTTCTTCAGAAGAATCAACATATCTAGGAATATTTAAGTTATAGTCATTATTTCTAATCTCTTCTCTAGAAACAACTTTTGAATATTTATGAATGCTTCTTCTTTCTCTGACTGTATCTACAATCTTTTTAATATCACAAGCACGTAACTTATTATTCTTGCCTTCCTTCATGAACCCTTTAGAAGCATCAATAATAAGTACATCATCATTATCTTTTTTCTGCTTAAGAACCATTACAATAGTAGGAATACCAGTGCCGTAAAAGATATTTGCAGGTAAACCAATGATTGTATCAATATTATTATATTCAATAAGGTTCTTTCTGATTTCACCTTCTTCACCACCACGGAATAAGACACCATGAGGTAATACAATGCTCATAATACCATCAGGCTTTACATGGAATAAATCATGAAGCAAGAACGCATAATCGGCTTTTCCTTTAGGCGCTACTCCATAACGATTATAACGTGCATCATTCGCTTTATCAGTAGGGTTCCAGTTCTGACTATATGGTGGATTAGATACAACCGCATCTACATATAAAGGATCATATGTTGCTTCAGGATTAGTATCATCAAAATAAGGCCAGTCTTCTTCTAAAGTATCTGCATTTCTAGTCACAATATTATCTGGTTTTATACCTCTCATAACTAAATTCATACGAGTTAAGTTATAAGTATTCTCTTTAAGCTCCTGAGCATAATACTTAATATTATCGCTATTGTTCATTCGCTTAGCTACGCTGTGACCAATATTAATCAACAATGATCCAGAACCACTTGTAGGGTCATAAATCTTAATGCCTTCTCTATCACCTAAATAGTCTGCAATAATTTCAGACATCAATAAAGAAACTTCATGTGGAGTATAGAATTCTCCTGCTTTTTTACCAGCATTAGATGCAAACTTTTCAATAAGATATTCATAAATAAAGCCTAAAACATCATAGTCCTGTTTTTCATCCATTGGGATTTCATTAATTGTTTGAATCAAGCTACTTGCAGTACTTGTCTGACTTTTAGAATCTTTACCTAATTTACTTAAACCTTCCTGCAATGTTTTAAAAATATTATCAAATACTTTCTTATGAGATTTAAAAATCAATCTATCAAATGCATTTAAAGCATCTCTTACATTTGAAATATCAAAGTCTTTCTTCTTTCCAATCCATGTTGAAAACAAGTTATTATAATCAATAAAATAACCAATGTTTTTCTGAATAAATTCAACTGTTTCAGTATCTTCTTCTGTTAGTCCTTTAATATCGTCATCAGTAAAGTCATTATCTCTTAAGAACTTTACTTCCTGATGAGACAAATACTTATAAAAGATAAAACCTAAAATAAAGTCTTTATACTCATTTGCCTCAATTGTGGAACGCATATCATTTGCGGTTTTCCATATTTTGTTTGCTAACTCCTGTTTATTCATTTCTGACAACCTTCCTTTTTCTATCTAACATTAATATCATATCATAATTACATTCTGGTTTATTCACCTTTATATTTTTTATTATACACTTTATTAATAAACACATACTTTTTTAAGCTCTTGACAACTCCTATTTTTATACGTCATTAAAAATAATTTCATTTTTTTGTTTAATTTACTAGTTCAAATCATAAAAAAAAAGATCACCTACGGTGATCATGGTAAGGAAATCGGATTTTGGTATGAGC
>OLHG01001200.1_pt1 | contig 16532 bp, 15 predicted proteins | sample 1605971 | NCBI WGS metagenome assembly OLHG01 (sample SAMN03283289) | human gut metagenome | biome: human-associated habitat; material: feces | host: Homo sapiens | place: Peru | collected 2012 | reverse complement strand
CGCTGATGACCAGCACGGCGCAGTCCAGAATGGGCATGGTTCGCTCGGCCTCCGGAGCAAAATCCACATGACCCGGAGTGTCCACCAGGGTGATTTTCCGGTCTGCCGTTTCCAGCCGAGCCTGCTTGGAGAAAATGGTAATGCCCCGGCTGCGCTCTAAGGCGTAGGTGTCCAGGAATGCGTCCTGGTGGTCTACCCGCCCCAATACCCGCCGGGCGCCGCTTTCAAAGAGCAGCGCCTCAGACAGGGTGGTCTTTCCCGCGTCCACATGGGCAAGAAGAGCCGTACAACATGGCGTCTTTTTCACCTGTTCAGGCATATAAAGCGCCCCCTTCCATGGATAATTACAGGTATTATACCATGGGAGGGGGCGAAAAGTCGATAGATTAACGCTGATTTTTCCGAAAAGTATGGTACTGCTTGCGCATTGACGGCATCTTATTTAGGAAGGTTCGGGTAGATATTGACTTCCAATTTATCATCCGGCGAACGGTACACAGTAACCCTCTTCAAAACCAGTTTCCACAAGCGGTTCTTTTCTTCTATCTCCAATAAGGGATAGCTTTCGAGGATATGCTGGGTGGTTGGTATGATCTGCGCCACCTGCTGCTCCTTTTGGCTTTGTTCACTCTGCTGACGCATTAGATCGGCTTCTGCAAGCTGTAGCTGCTTAATTTCCTTGGACAGTGATGTATTTCGCTTCGTGAACATATCAATGGTGTACACGCCCTTTTCCAAATACTCGCAGATGCTCTCTTGCTGATGCTGTAGTCCTGCAATCTGTCCCTGAATGGTTTCCAGTGCAGCTGTGACAGGATCAACCTCAGGCTGCTGGTCAGCTTTAATCTGAACCATATACGCATCGAGCCATTCCTCCATAGCCGTCTTAATTTCGCTTTCGACAACCGCACATTTTATGATCTTGCAATCACATCCCCTGGTGGTGCAGCGATACCACGGCGTTGGGTTCCTGTGCTTATCAGGGATCATGCGTTTCATGACCGCGCCACACTTTCCGCAGAGCAGAATACCAGCGAAAGGATTTTTCAGCTGACGATCAGCATTTACCGGATTATGATTGCGCTGCTTTTGTGCCGCTTTCACCCGCTCCCACTGTTCTTCGGTGATAATCGGCTCATGCAGGCCGTCGTAGAGTTCATATTCATCGTTCTGAATCCGCTTCTTGGATAGCATACCATCCTTAATCACTTTCTTCACCGGCTCCCTGCGCCAGCGGATTTTTCCGAGGTACACTTCATTGGTCAGAATATTGGAAACGGAGGTCTGACTCCACTCTCCCTTACGCGCGGGGATGTGCATATCGTTTAGCTTGTAGGCAATGGCATTGTAGCCCATGCCCTGCTGCCCGTACATATCAAAAATCATCTGTACCACCTTGGCTTCCTCAGGGACGATCATCAGGCTGTTTCCCTTTTCTCCGGGGAGCTTGTATGCCCGGTAGCCGTAGGGTGCCATTGACCCCATGAATTTGCCTTCGGACGCAGACTGATTTCTGCCCCGCACCAGCCGTTTGGTGATGGTTTTCAGCTCATAGCGGCTGAACATGAATTTCATATCTGCAAACTGCTCGTCGGATTCATTCTGCAAGTCGTAGGTCTTGCCAGGGGTAACGATCTTACAGCCGTTGACCTGCAAAATCTGCATGATATAACCGGATTCCATGGAGGAACCTCTGGACAATCGCTCAATATCCATACAGACCACTCCGGCATAGTCACCGGTGCTGACCATTTCCAATAGCCGCATCATCTGAGGGCGTGCAGCCAGAGATTCGCCGGATACCACTTCCTCCAGAACTTCATCCACATGAAGCCGTTTAGATTTGCATAGCTTTTCCAATGTAATTCTGTGTCGGCTCAGGGTTTCTGTAATCGAGATTTCTTCATAATCTGTATCCATTCTGGATTTGCGTAAATACATCAAATATCGTTCCATATTTGTAATTCTCCTTTACTTTTTCTGTGATTTTATTGTGAAATGAAGCATATGACAAAGGTGCGGCTCCATGAGCCACACCCTTGTCAGCAGCCTGTCAGGCAACTATTTCTTCTTTCTCCGGCAGACCTGAACTACGAAGGAATGCTTCTGTAACCAATGCAGTCACTTTTGCCAGAATCGCCTGTATATCTTCACTACTCATATTGGAGCAGTAGTCATCGTGAATCTGAATCTTTGCGTCCATCATCACCGCTCCCCTCTGCTCAGCTGCCGCTTGCGGCAATCGGCTTCCAGCAGCTTCAAAATCCGCTCCTGAATCCGGGCGGCGCTGTAACTCTTGGGAAAGAATTTCCGCAAATCCTCCACCCGGAAGCTGATTTTCTCCTGCTGGTTTGCCTTGGGTTCCCGGAGAATTTCAAAAATTTTGTCCATATTCAGTTCCCCGGACTGGCTCAGCTTTTTCATCTGTATGGCCTGGGAGAGGGACGGCGTGCAGTCCTCGCTTTCCATGGTTTCCAGCAAATCCTGCTGCTCTTGCCCAGTCAGATAGGAAAGTTCTACCGCTGGAGTCAGGGCAATTTTTCCGGCATCCACCATGCTGAGAATTTGGGGAATCAATTCTGTCAGGCGGATGTACCGCAGAACTTGGTTCTTGCTGTCGCCGCCATCAAGACCGATCTTTTCGACAGTCAGCAACTTCTCACCAACTTGGGGAGAAGTTTTGCCTTGATGGTTGAGCGCATCTCTTTTCAGCTTATAAGCAAATGCTTTTTCACTGGGCAAAATCTTCTCCCGGTGAAGGTTGCTGTCCACCAGCGCAATAGCAGCGGCATACCGGTCAAGGGCATAAATTAAGGCAGGAACCGTTTCGATTCCTGCCTTTTGGCAAGCGCGCAGTCTCCGATGCCCGGAGATTACTTCATATTCATCATTTTCCAGAGGACGAACCACCAGCGGGGTCAGAACGCCCTGTGTCAGGACACTCCACACCAGCTGATTCATTTCGTCATCGTCTTTCACCTGAAAGGGGTGATTCTCAAAGGGGCGCAGCTTTTGGATCGGCAGCTGCATGGCCTGTACTTCTTTGGTATTACTCAAGGGCAATGGTTTCCTTTCTTTCCGTTTTGGTCTTGTACTTCTCACGAATTTCGGACGGAATGGCGGCGATTTCATCCTCCAAATCCTGCACAGTCTGCTGGAGAGCCTCGAACTCCTGCAGCTTCTTTGCAAGCTCCAACTGTCGCTGCACGCTGGCTTTGCTGCCATCAAGTTCCTGTTCCAGTGCGGCGATTTCCTTTTTCAGTTCCTTCACAGCACTGTTGGCTTTCTTCATCCGGGTCATCAACTTCTCCACGCTGGGGATGTAGTCGGAAAGAATCGTCTCAATTTCTGCGGATTTCTTTTTGGCATTCAGGGGCGTGATTTCCGAAAGCAGCCGGGCAATCTTGTCCTTCTGGCGGTTCAGGCGCACCGCTTCCTTGAACAGCCGGGGTGGAATATGGATTCTGCCGGTTTCGCTGGCGGATTCCCCACGCTCAAAATCCGGGTACTTTTTCACCATGTGCTTCCAGAAATCATCCTGCCACTGGGTCAGCTTCTTTTTATTGCCGATGATATCCTTGGCAGAAAGTCGCCCATCTAGGGTCAGTGGGATAAAGCAAAGGTGCATATGGGGCGTTTTCTCGTCCACATGCACCACGGCGGATATAATCGTTTCGGGAGCTTGCTTTTTCTGGATAAATTCCAGCGCATATGCAAAGAACTCCTTCACTTCTTTTGGCTTCTTATTGGTAAAGAACTCCGGGCTGGCGGTAATCAGGGTTTCCACCACCCGGACGCTGTCTTTTCGTGCGCGGCACCCGGCTTCGGAGATCTGCTTTTCTGCCTCCGCCCGGTAGGAGCGGTGGGGTTTCACCAGATGGAAATTCAGCCTGCTGCGGCTGGTGTCCACATCCGGGTTGCTGGCGTATTTCTCCTTGGTGCGTTCGTCGTGGGCTTCGATCCTTCCAATCTCCGGCCCCTTATACTTGGCGAAGCGCAGGATGGCATACTGAGGTTTCTCCATCAGGAATCCCTCCGTTTCTGCCAGATGAGGTCATAAAATGATTTCTCAGCCTTTTGCCAAATACGCAATTTCCTATCTTTTGAATTGTCAGAATGAGAAGCTGCCGAAAGAAACGGTGATTTCATTTGAGGAGTAGCGAGAGAGAGCAGTGTCGCTGCGGCGGGACGGGGGATGATATCCCTTTGGCTCCCCCGGTGATGCTGCTGCGCTCCAAGAATTTCTTCCGAAATTCTCTCCGCTCCGCCACATCACCTACAACCGAACAGGCGGATTTTGCCCCGGGGCAAATCCTGAATTTCAGCGCGTGGCGCGCCAAAATCCGCCTGTTCTGTGGCTGACAGAAAGTGCTTGTTCCCGCCCCGAACAACCCCTTTCCGTCACCCACGGTCGCCAAAGGTATAACACACTAGACTTTGTGCGCAAAGTCGTGTGCCACGAAACCGCCGGTTTCATTGGATTCTTCCTGCCAAGGCAGCGCTGCCGCCTTTGGAAACCTCTGCCAACAGGGCGCTCTCGCCCCTATTGGATGACCCAGAGTCAAAGGAATTTGCCATCCCTTTGGAATCCCAGCTCGTTTTGAAATGAGTACCCACAAATTGAAAATGGTTTGTGGGCATTCATTCCCAAACGAAATAATCCCCAGAACTTCCTCCGATATGGAGATGAAGTTCCGGGGATTTCATTCAGCCATTTTGCTCCATATACCGCATCATGGCAAAGGCAGCGTTCTTCGCGCCCTCCACAGCGTGAACCACGGTTTTTGCGCCGGTGACCACGTCGCCTGCGGCGAAGACCCCGGGGCGGGTGGTCATGTAGTTCTCGTCCACGATCAGCACGCCGCCCTCGGTGGACTGGAGGCCATCTGTGGTGCGCACCAGTTTGGTGCGGGGCACCTGAGAGATGGAGATGATGGTGGAGTCCGCTTCCACCAGTTCCAGTTCTTCCTCATAGCCGGTGACATTGCCATTTTCATCCATGATGGTGTTCTGGAACACAGGGCCTTTCTCGGTGATGTGGTGAATCTGCTTGCCGAACACAAATTCCGCGCCGTCCAGCCGGGCATAATCTACCTCATTGGAACTGGCGGCGATGGTGTTGTCGCGGCTGAACAGCATCACCCGCCGGGAGCCGTTGCGCAAAGCGGTTCTTGCCACATCCATAGCGGCATTGCCCATGCCGATGACGGCGACGGTATTCCCCAATTGGTGGGCGGCGGGATTTGCCAGATAATTCAGGCCAAAGTGGACATTTCCGAGGGATTCACCCTGAATGCCCAGGCAACGGGGCTTCTCCGCGCCTGTGCCGATGAACACGCTGGCGTAGCCGTCCCGGAACAGGTTGTCAATCAGCAGTACCGTGCCGATGGTGGTGTTCAGACGAATCTGGATACCCATGGCTTCCAGCAGCTTCTGGTAGCGTGCCAACAGGCTCTTGGGCAGCCGGAACTCGGGGATACCGTAGCGCATAATGCCGCCGATCTGACTGTGCCACTCGAAGATGGTGACACCGTAGCCCTGAGACGCCAATGTGATGGCGGCGGCGATACCAGCAGGCCCCGCGCCGATGACGGCGACTTTTTTGCCCTTGGGCGACCGCTTGGGCAGGGTCATGCGGTCGAGATACATTTCGGAAATGTAATTTTCAATGCTGGAAAAATGAACGGGGGTACTCTTTTTGCCCAGCACGCAATGTCCCGCGCACTGCTGCTCATGGTTACAAACAAGCGCGCAGATGGCGGACAGGGGATTGTTCTCAAACAAAATCTGTCCCGCCTCGGTGAGTTTATTCTGCTTGAACAGCTGAATCACCTGCGGGATGGGCGTGTGGATGGGACAGCCCTGCTGACACATGGGCTTCTTGCAGTTTAAGCACCGATTGGCTTCGCTGACAATATGCAGTTCCATGACAACACCTCCTGTATTTTGAAAGAAGGGGGGCGAGAATCGCCCCCCTAAGAAAGAGGTTCCGCTTGTTATACCGATCTGAAAAGTATAACTGGGAACAGAATTAAGCAATAACGGATAGATAGCAAGATTTTATGAATTACTTCGCCAGAAGTGCTGCAGCGGCGGTTACTTCTTCGATAGTTGGTGTTGGAACGCCATCCAGCGGATAGGGAATGCCGAGATTTTCCCACTTATATACGCCCATGGTGTGGTAGGGAAGAATCTCTGTCCTGCTCACTGTTTTCAGCTTGCGAAGATATGCCGCCAGCGCCTTAAGACTGTCTTCCTGGTTGGTAATCCCAGGCACCAAAACATGCCGAACCCACATTTTTTTGCCGTGATCAGAAAGGTATTGACCGAGCTGAAGAATGTTTTCATTGCAATGACCGGTAAGCGCCCTGTGCTTTTCCGAATCCATTTCCTTTATGTCAAGGATAAACAGATCCGTTACCTCCATCAGCCGGTTAAAGCGCTCCAGATATTCAGCATCCATGCGAAAAGGCTCACCGCTGGTGTCCAGTGCGGTGTGGACGTGGTTCTTTTTCGCAATTTGGAAGAATTCGGTGACAAATTCCATCTGCAGCAACGCTTCTCCGCCGCTAACGGTGATGCCGCCGTTATCCCGCCAGTAGGTCTTGTAGCGGTATACCTTTTCAAACAGTGCTTCCGCAGTCCAGGCTTTTCCCCCGGTCATTGACCAGGTATCTGGATTGTGGCAGTATTTGCACCGCATCCGACAACCTTGCATAAAAACCACACAGCGAACGCCGGGGCCGTCTACAAGGCCGAAGGATTCGATGGAATGTACGAATCCGGTTACCATTACAGAGTGGCGTGGCAGGTACGGGCGATGACATCAAGCTGCTGTTTTCTTGTCAGGGAGATGAACTTGACAGCATAGCCGGAAACACGGATGGTGAAGTTCTGGTACTCTTCCTTTTCGGGATGCTCCATGGCATCCAGCAGCTTTTCCTTGCCGAAGACATTGACGTTCAGATGATGGGCATCCTGATCGAAGTAGCCGTCGAGGATCTGAACAAGATTGTTCTTTCTCTCATCCAGATCATGACCAAGGGCATCGGGGCTGATGGTCTGGGTGTTGGAAATGCCATCCAGCGCCCAGTGGTAGGGAATCTTGGCGACAGAGTTCAGAGAAGCAAGCAAACCGTTTTCCTCTGCTCCGTAGGAGGGTGATGCACCGGGGGCGAAGGAGGTGTAGGCCTTTCTGCCGTCTGGGGTGGCACCGGTAGCTTCACCGTAAACCACATTGGAGGTAATGGTCAGGATAGAGGTGCTGGGCTTGGATTCACGGTAGGTGTGGCGGCGACGGATCTTATCGAAGAAGGTCCGCAGCAGCCATGTTGCGATCTCGTCTGCACGTTCGTCATCATTGCCGTAACGGGGGAAGTCACCTTCGATCTCGAAGTCTTTAGTGATGCCTTCCTCGTCGCGGATAATCTTGACCTTGGCATACTTGATGGCGCTCAGAGAGTCAACAACGTGGGAAAAGCCTGCGATGCCGGTGGCAAAAGAACGCTCGCAGTCATTATTGATCAGGGCCATTTCGGCAGCCTCGTAGTAATACTTGTCGTGCATATAGTGGATCAGGTTCAGCACGTTCACATAGATATCGGCCAGCCAGTCCATCCACCAGTCGAATTTCTCCACGACCTCGTCATAGTCAGCATATTCGGAGGTGATGCGCTCCATCTCAGGGCCGCACTGGATACGGTGCTTCTCATCAAAGCCGCCGTTGAAAGCGTAGAGCAGGGTCTTTGCAAGGTTTGCCCGCGCACCGAAAAGCTGAATTTCCTTGCCGGTCTTGGTGGCAGAGACGCAGCAGCAGATGGAGTAATCGTCGCCCCACTCAGGCTTCATCACATCGTCGTTCTCATACTGGATGGAACTGGTGTCGATGGAGATCTGGGCGGCATATTTCTTAAAGGTCTCAGGCAGTCTGGAGCTGTAGAGAACCGTCAGGTTCGGCTCCGGGCTGGGACCCATGTTTTCAAGCGTATGGAGGAACCGGAAGTCATTCTTGGTTACCATGTTTCTTCCGTCAAGACCGGTGCCTGCAACCTCCAGCGTGACCCATGTGGGGTCGCCGGAGAAGAGCTGGTTATATTCCGGAATCCGGGCAAACTTGACCAGACGGAATTTCATGGTCAGGTGATCGATCAGTTCCTGTGCTTCGGATTCGGTGAGGGTGCCATTTTCCAGGTCTCTCTGGATATAAATGTCCAGGAAGGTGGAAATTCTGCCCACAGACATGGCAGCGCCATTCTGGGTCTTAACAGCGGCAAGATAGCCAAAATACAGCCACTGAACCGCTTCACGGGCGTTTTTGGCAGGACAGGAAATGTCGTAACCGTAGGCCTTTGCCATTTCCTTCATTTCCTTCAGTGCCTTGAGCTGCTGGCTGATTTCCTCCCGCATACGGATGACATCATCGTACATATTGCCGCAGCCCGCCCGGTAATGGGCCACTTTCTTGGCCTCAATCAGGCGATCAATACCGTACAGGGCGACACGGCGATAGTCACCGACGATCCGGCCGCGGCCGTAGGTGTCAGGCAGACCTGTAACCACATGGGTTTTTCTAGCCAGACGCATTTCGGGCGTGTAGGCACCGAACACTGCATCGTTGTGAGTAGTCACATAGGTGGTGAATATCTTTTTCAGCTCCGGGTCGATCTCATAGCCATAAGTCTCGGCTGCCTGAACTGCCATCCGGATACCGCCATAGGGCATGAAGGCTCTTTTCAACGGCTTGTCAGTCTGCAAACCGACGATCTTTTCCAGCTCCTTGCCGTCCTCACAGATATAGCCAGGGCCGTATGCCGTCAGACCGGAAACTACCTTGGTTTCGCATTCCAGAACGCCGCCTCTGGCACGTTCTTCCTTCTGCAGTACCTGCACAACATCCCACAGTTTTTTGGTTGCTTCAGTGGGCTCAGCCAGGAAGGATTCATCTCCGTCATAAGGCGTGTAATTCTTCTGAATAAAGTCGCGGACGTTGATTTCTTCCCGCCAGATACGGCCTTTGAAACCATCCCATGCGCCCTTGCTGTCGAATGCTCCCGGTTTTGTCATAGGCATAAATATGCGCCTCCTTGTTAAATTAGTGTGATTGGAAAAGGAGCACAGAGCAAGCTCTATGCCCCTTTCCGTCTGGAGGGAATCACTTGTATTGTAGTGGGGGAATTACTTGATGAATTTCACTTCAGGATAAATAGCCTGCTTTGCGGCTTCTTTCTTCTCGTTATAAACGACCTTCTGCTCCTCAAACAGGTTCCGGCCGTCGGGATCGATGGACACGATCAAAGGGCCAAACTCCTTGACGTCGCTGCACCACAGAGTCTCGGGCATGCCCAGCTCATCCCAGTGATGCTCCTTAATCCTCAGAACCTCGGTGGCCGCCACAACGGCGCAGCCGGCGGGGAACACGCAGTGGATGGCACCGAACTCCTTGCAGGCCCGCTCGGTGTTGGGGCCCATGCCGCCCTTGCCCACGATGACCCGGACGCCGGTGTGCTTGACAAACTCGTACTCGAACTTTTCCATCCGCATGGAGGTGGTGGGGCCAACGGAGACCATTTCATAGTCGTCCTCGGTACCCTCGATCTTGCGGACGATGGGGCCGGCGTGGAAAATGGCCTTATTGCGGATGTCGTAGGGCAGCTCTCGGCCGTACTCGATCAGGCGGCGGTGAGCCACGTCCCGGCAGGTCATCAGATCGCCGTCCAGCCAGACAATGTCGCCCACATGGATATCCTTCAGATCCTCGGCGCTGACGGGAGTCACGAGAACCTTTTTATTTCCTCTGATTTCAACCATTTTAGTTACCTCCTATCAACCGTTAAACTTCCAGGTGGAATGGGTGTCACAGGTCACGTTCAGATCCTTGTCCACTACGATGTGACCCCGACGGTGAGACCAGCAGCCCACGTTCACGGCAACGCCGATGGTGGAGGGGTGACGGGCACTGTTCTCGATGTTCACGCCCATGACGGAGAACTTGCCGCCCATGCCCTGGGGACCCAGGCCAATGGCGTTGATGCCGTCCTCCAGGAGCTTTTCCATCTTGGCGGCGTTGGCGTTCTCGTTGTGAGAGCCGATGGGCCGCATCAGTGCCTTCTTGGACAGCAGCGCGGCAGTCTCGATGGAGGTAGCCACGCCCACGCCAACCAGCAGAGGAGGACAGGCGTTCAGACCGTAGGAGGTCATCTGATCCAGGACGAAATCCGTGACGCCCTCGTATCCTGCGCCGGGCATCAGCACCATGGCCTTGCCGGGCAGGGTGCAGCCGCCACCGGCCATATAGGCATAGATTTCACACTGGTCGGAGTTGGGTACAATGTCCCACCAGACCGTGGGAGTACCCTTACCTACGTTGCGCTTGGTGTTGTACTCGTCGAAGGTCTCCACGGAGTTGTGGCGCAGAGGGGTGGCAAAGGTTGCCTGAACAACAGCCTCTTTCAGCAAGGCTTCCAGTTCATTGATGTAGGGGAAATTGGTGCCGCACTTCAGCCAGAACTGAATAACGCCGGTATCCTGGCAGCTGGGCCGATCCAGCTTCACGGCCAGGTTCTGGTTCTTGGTCATGGTTTCGTAGAGCACCTTGGGCAGGGCGGCGGTTTCCTGGCGCCCCAGCTCTTCCAGCTTGGCAACCACGTCGTCGGGCAGCTTCTTGCCGATGTGGCCAACGAAATCGGCCACCATGTCGGTCAGTTTCTTGACATTCTCTTCCTTATTCATGTGATAACCTCCAATTTTATTAACCGTAGAAGGGGAACAGGATGGGCAGCAGCACGATGCAGATCACGAAGGACACGGCAATCAAGGGCAGGCCGGCCTTTACATAATCCCGGAACTTGTAGCCGCCCAAGCCAACCACCATGGTGTTGGCGGGCATACCGATGGGGGTAGCGTAGGCGCAGGAGCAGGCAATGACGGTGGCGATGATCATGGAGCGGGGGTCAGCGCCCAGGCTCTCGGCCAGAGAGGTGGCGATGGGCACCATCAGGGCGGTGGTAGCGGTGTTGGACATGAAGTTCGTCAGAGCGCAGCCTACCGCGAAGATGACGACCAGCAGAATCATGGGGTTGGGGTTCTTGCCCAGGGCACCGACAATCACGTCGGCGATCAGGCTGCCGGCGCCGGTGGTTTCCAGAGCCTTGGCCAGTGCCAGGGAGCCGCCGAAGAGCAGCACCACCTTCAGGTCGATGGACTTGAGGGCTTCTTTCTCGGAGATAACGCCGGTGAGCACCAGGATGACGGCGCCGATGCAGGCGGAAACCTGAATCTTAATGCCGATCTTGTCCTCGAAGATCATGGCCAGGATCACGACCACCAGCACCACCAGGGAAACGGTCTGCTTCCAGGCAGGCACATCGGAGTAATCCTTGGGAGTCTCAGGAGCCTCGCCGCCGTGGATGCCGTCGGGCAGCAGCTTGTAGCCAAACAGGGCGAAGAAGGCGATACCCGCGACCAGCATGGGCACACCTACGGGAGCGTACATGAAGAAGCTGGTGGCAATTCCCATTTCCTGGAGGGCATTGACACCCATCAGGTTGCCGGGGGCACCGATGATGGACAGGTTGCCGCCCAGAGCAGCAGCGAAGACCAGGGGCATCAGCAGCCGGGAACGGGAGTAGCCGGATTCATCGGCAATGCCGCAGACCACGGGGATCAGCACGGCGGCGGTGCCGGTGTTGGAAAGGAATCCGGACATGATGCCAACGATGGTCATGACAGCCACAATGAGCAGCCGCTCGGACTTGGCAAATTTTGTGACCAGGGAGCCAATCTTGTTGGCCATGCCGGTCTCGAACAGAGCCTGACCGACCACGAACATACCGACACAGAGAATTACGTTGCTGTTGACATAACCGGCGAACGTTTCGGAAGTGGTAAGGACGCCGGTAAGGTTCAGGCCGATGGCCACGATGGTGGCGGTCAGACCCAGGGGAATTTTTTCCAGGATAAAGCTGATGATTGCGAAGGCCAGGAAGATCAGCGTAATGGTGCTGGGACTCATAATGGAAACCCTCCTAATCTTTTTTCGTTTTCGCAGAGGGAAACCGGCCGGTAACTGTCTGCTTTCTGGAATTACCATAACAGATAATTGTCAAAATGTAAAATCAGGGTAAAATATGGGCATATCAGTTTCCTTTATGTCGTCAAAATCATTTGCAATTTTTGTACAATATGCTAAAATGGCAGTAAATAACTGGAAATCGGGAGGAAACGCCATGAACCTGAACCAGCTGGAATACTTCTGCACGGCGGTGGAATGTGGCAGCATCACCAAGGCGGCAAAGAAGCTCTTCGTGACCCAGCCCGCCATCTCCGGGGCCATCCGGGAACTGGAAAAGGAATTTTCCGTGATTCTCTTCTCCCACACCCGGAACCGGCTGGCTCTCAGCCCAGACGGTGAGCGGTTCTATACCAAGGCTCGGCAGCTTCTGCAAGAGGTCGAAACCGCAAAATTGCAGCTGCACGATTTGGGCGGCTCCCGGCAGCCTGTCCGGGTGGGCATTCCGCCTATGTGGGGCACCACCTTTTTCCCCGATCTTCTCCGGGATTTTCAGGAGAAGCATCCGGGCATTCGCCTGACTTTCTATGAATACGGCTCCGCCCGGGCGGCAAATCTCGTTCAGGAGGAGGAACTGGACGTGGCTCTGGTGAATCTGAGCCAGACCGACCCGGAGAAATTCCACATGCTCCCCATCGGCCGGGATCACTTTGTCATTGCCGTGGATCCGGGTCATCCGCTGGCAGCCCGAAAATCCGTAATCCTGGAGGAGCTGGATGGTCGGCCTCTTGTGATGTACAACACCGACTCCGTCCAGAACCATGTAATCCGCAATCGGTTTGACGCTCTTGGCATTGCCCCCAACATTCTCATTTACACCAGCCAGATCCACACCATGAAAAGCATGATCCACAACAACACCTGCGTCAGCTTCTTCTACGCGTCCTTACTGCAAGACCACCCGGACATCGTGGGGGTGCCCCTGGAGCCGCGGATTGAGCAGAAGGTGGGGCTTATCTGGCGCAAGGGCAAGTACACCCCCGCCGGGGTGGAGGCCTTCATTTCCTTCGTCAAGGATTATCCCCTATTCCCCGAAGAACCGTAAAGGAAGAGAGTATGAGTAATTTTGTTTTCGCCTTGAACGCCACCGTCCCCGTTTTTCTGATTATCCTGCTGGGCTTCTTTTTACAGAAGATTGGCTTTCTGAACGACAGCTTCAACAACACCGCCGATGCCTTCGTCTTTCGCTGCGCCCTGCCCGTGAGCCTCTTCCGCTCCATTGCGGGTATGGACTTTTACGGAGACTTTGATCCCCGGTTCTGCCTGTTCTGCTTTTTCGGCACCACGGTGATGTTCGCCGGAGTCTGGGGGGCAAGCTGGCTCCTGCTAAAGGACAAAAGCCAGGTAGGTGCCTTTGCCCAGGCCTCCGCCCGATCCAGCGCGGCCATTTTAGGCGTGGCCCTGGCCACGAATATCTACGGCGATGCGGGCATGGTGCCCATGATGATTATGTCGGCGGTGCCCTTTTTTAATGTATATTCCGTGCTGATTCTCAGCTTCTCCCCTCAGGTGGACGAGGATGGCCGTCTGCTTCCCGGTAGCCACGGCATGTCCGCAGTGAAAAGAGCCTGCGTGAACGTGGCGAAAAACCCTCTGATTCTGGGGATTCTGGCAGGGCTTCCCTTCGCCCTGCTGCGCCTTACCGTTCCTGCCATGATCGACAGCGCCCTCAAATCCATCGGAAACACCGCCACGCCCATTGCCCTGCTGGTCGTCGGTGCCTCTTTCTCCGGCGCTCAGGCACTCAAACGCTGGAAAAGCGCCACGGTCTCCGCTCTGGTCAAGCTCTTTTTGCTTCCCGCCATTTTCCTGCCTCTGGCCGGAGCCATGGGCTTCCGGGACAGCCAGATGATCGCCATTCTCATTATGGCCGGTTCTCCCACCACCGTGGCCTGCTTCATCATGGCCAAAAATATGAAGGCAGACAGCGTACTAACCGCCAATGCGGTGCTCCTGTCCACCCTTCTGTCCGCCCCGTCTCTGACCTTCTGGCTCTATCTCATGCGCCTGTGGGGGCGGATTTGAGTTTTTCCCGATAAAAGGCAGATAAGCCCGGAGAAGCGATGGCTCCTCCGGGCTTTTACTGTCATTTGTCCCAAAAAATAGGGGTTGATTTTTTAGAGCTTTGTGTGTATTATATAAAGATTCTAAGGGAGGGCGTTGCAGGCCCTCCGAATATTATACTAGAAGGGAGCGTTGTCCTTTGCTCACCCCATTTTACGAAAAGCTGCATATTACGGATACCGTCTCCGTAATCATCATCTCCATCGCCCTGATGCTGATCTGCGGCTTTGCCGCCACCCGGGTCACAAAACGTCTGCGGCTGCCCAATGTGACGGCCTACATCGTCGCGGGCATTCTCATTGGCCCCTACTGCCTGAATCTGATGCCAGAAAACGTAATTGGCGGCATGGATTTCATCGCCGACATCGCCCTGGCCTTTATCGCTTTCAGCACCGGCGAGTTTTTCAAGCTGGACACCCTGAAAAAAAGCGGGGCGAAGGTGACGGTGATTACCGTTTTTGAAGCGGTTCTGGCCTCCGTTCTGGTATTTATCGTCACCTATTTTGTGCTGGGGCTGGAGCTGAGCTTCTCCATCGTTCTGGCCGCCCTGGCCTCCGCCACCGCCCCTGCCTCCACCGTCATGACCATCCGGCAGACCCATGCCAAGGGAGATTTCGTGGACACCCTTTTGCAGGTAGTCGCCCTGGACGACGTGGTTGGGCTGGTGGCCTACAGCATTGCCATCTCCGTTGCCCTGGCCTCCGGCACCGGCACCTTTCAGATGAGTTCCATTCTGAAGCCCATTGCCGTGAACATTCTGGTGCTCCTGCTGGGCGGAGCCTTCGGCTTTTTCCTGAAGCTGCTGCTCCACAAGCGCTCCACGGACAACCGGCTCATCGTCTCCATTGCCCTGCTGTTCGCCTTCTGCGGCATCTGCGCCATGCTGGATGTTTCCCCGCTGCTGGGCTGCATGTCCATGGGCACGGTCTACATCAATCTCACCGACGACAAACGACTCTTCCAGCAGCTCAATTATTTTAATCCGCCCATCCTGCTGCTGTTCTTCGTGCGCTCCGGGGTGAACTTTGACCTGGGGGCTCTCGTGAATACCTCCGACAGCATCGGCAGCACCCCCCTGGTGGTGGTGGGAATTCTCTATTTCCTGGTACGGATTGTCGGAAAGTATATCGGTGCCTTCCTGGGCTGCCTGGCAACGAAAAAGGACGGAAAGGTTCGCAATTACCTGGGTCTTGCCCTGATTCCTCAGGCCGGTGTGGCCATCGGTCTGGCCGCCACCGGTGCCCGGATTCTGGGCGGTGAAATGGGCAACGCCCTGGAAACCATCATCCTGGCCTCCAGCGTGCTCTATGAGCTGATCGGCCCTGCCTGCGCCAAGCTGTCGCTGTACCTGTCCGGCTCCTACTCCACAAAGCTGGAAGACCTGGCCCCCATTCCCGCCCCGGAGCCCGGCCAGCCGCCCAAATCCGAGGTGGAGCTGCTGATCGAGCGGATCCAGGCCATCCAGCGGGAGCTGCCCCGGCACAACAATCCCTACTATGAGGACGAGGAGGCCTTCACCGAGGCCGCCGCGGAGCACTCCGCCCAGATGGAATCGTTCTTCACCACATCCGGAAGAGCCAATCCGGTTATGACAAGGGGGAATAAAAAATGAAACAATGGATGTCCATGGGCGATCCCATCGCCCATCTGCTGGGTGCCTGGAGCGAGGAAATCAATCTCGGTTCCCTGCTGCTGCGGCTCACGCTGATCGTATGTCTGGCGGCCTCCATCGGCTGCGAGCGATCCAGCAAGCGGCACAGTGCCGGTCTGCGGACCTTTGTGCTTGTGGCCTTCTCCGCCACGGTGTCCACGCTGCTGGATCAATATCTGAATTTGCTTCTGGGCTGCAAAGTGCCTGTGCTGTCCGCCGCCACCCTGCTGGCCGTTACCTCCGTCAGCGCCAATTCCATTCTCTACTCCTCCCGGGGGCAGATCAAGGGACTGACCACCTCCGCCGGACTTGTGAGCTGCTGCATTCTTGGATTCACCGCCGGTGCGGGGCTATACGCCCTGACCCTGATCGTGTATCTGTTCCTGCTGGGCATTCTGGCCGGGCTTCCCTCCTTTGAAACCTATCTGAAAAACCGCTCCAACCATTTTGAGGTTCACATGGAGCTGAAAAGCAGCGCGTATCTCCGGGATTTCGTCACGGTCAGCCGCCGTCTGGGGCTGCGCATCGACGACATTGAGGCCAACCAGGCCTACGCAGGCTCCGGGCTCAGCGTGTATTCCATCTGTCTGACCATCTGCTCCCCGGAGCTGAAAAAATACAAAACCCATGTGGAAATCATCCAGGCCTTGTCCTCCCTGGATTACATTTACCACATTGAGGAAATGCACTGATTTTTGATACTATTTCCTGATTAAAATCTTAATTTTAATCAGGAAGGCATCGCCTGAA
>OLHG01001199.1_pt1 | contig 16554 bp, 19 predicted proteins | sample 1605971 | NCBI WGS metagenome assembly OLHG01 (sample SAMN03283289) | human gut metagenome | biome: human-associated habitat; material: feces | host: Homo sapiens | place: Peru | collected 2012 | reverse complement strand
AGGCACTCAAAGTGATAGTTTTGTACCAGACTTTAATTGTGAAGACATATAAAATTATTATCTCATTATTGGATATTTAGAAATTATTGGATATTTAGAAAGTATTAATTTTTTAGCAGCACTCTGTCCTTCATCAATGGCAGTCTCGAAAAATAACTTTCTAACTTTATTATATCCATTGTTATTTATACTATTATTACAAGGATTTAGTGTTATATGACTTTGTATTAATGTACTAGCTAATAATTTATTAGGGAATCTCTTCTTAAAGAACTCATTATACGATAAATCTTTCTCACTTGACATTCTATTATTATAAAGATAATTTATCCAATCATCACTAAAGCCGGTTAAAACATCCTCTGATTCAATATCTTTAAACAATAAATATTCACCTCTATCATCGTGAAATGATAATGGCTCATCATAAAACTCTGTCACATGAAAACCGACATTCCAAGCAGCCCTATAATTTCCTATACATACAAAAATACCATTAGTTTCAGTAATCTTAAATGTCTTTAGAAAATCTTGAATTATTAACCATCTATCATCAACTTGCCATTCATCTATTTTAAGACCATTTAATTCTAGAAATTTTTTAACTGAATAAGCATATAATAAACAATTACTCCTATTTCTTCTATCTAACTCTTGATTCAATAATCTTCGTAAATTAACTAATTCTTCTTTTTTCATATAACGTCTCCTTCCTAAAACAATACTTCTATTTAAATTAATTATTATGTTTTATAAGTAATCTCAACTTATTTCATTATTGGATATTTAGAAAGTATTAACTTTTTAGCACTAGGTTGTCCTTTAGTTATAGCAGTCTCAAAGAAATCTTTTCTTACTTTCTCAAAACCATTTTGATTTTTATTACTGTTATATGGATATAATATTGTATATTTTTGCATTAATTCACTAACTAAACAACAATTATGCCTTTTATGACAAAATTCACTTAATGACATACCTGATATACTAGGATAACAACCATACTGTTTAGCTTCTTTAAACTCTTCTCTTATATAATCATCAATAAAACCTTCATAATATTTTCCTGTTTCAATACTTTTAAACGTATGCCACTGAGCATCATTATCATCAAACGATACAGCTTTTGTATAATAATCAGTTTCTTCGTAGCAAATCCTAGATTCTACCATATAACTATTTATGTAAACCAATATACCATTAGTATCAGTAATTTCAAAGTTGTTTAATATTTCTTTTAAAATAGACCATACATCCACAACCTGTAATCTCTCAGCACTTATTCCATTAAGTTCTAAATATTCTCTTACTAAGTCCTCCTGTAGTAATAAATTACTTCTTGCCCTTCTTTCTAACTCTTTATTAAGTATTCTCTTTAGTTTAACTAATTCTTCTCTTTTCATATAATATCTCTTTTCAAATAATCAACATAATTATTTTTATCAATCATATTTAAATCTATATTTAACTTATTCATAAAACTTAATAATTCAAGCATATCATTATTGATATTATCACTTAAATCTAATATTTTTATCTCTACAAATAAACCAATATTATCAACATTATCAAAAGAAAATTCATATTTATTATTATATACATAAATAATTCTTTCTTTTTTTATTTCTCCTATTTCTTTAACACCAATTTTAGATAAAATAATATTTAAATTAACAATATTATCTAATATAACATTATATTTCTTATAATAAGAATCTTTCAATTTCTCTTTAAAACTAAATATATACTTACCATTTTCATTTCTACTCCTAAGAGAACTATTACTATTATTTACTACATAATAAGTATCGTTTTGGTTAATAGTATTTATATATTTAGCTAGGTTTTTAATTCTATCTAATAATCTATTATATTCTTTATTATCTACTTTTAGTTTAATTTCTATGCCATTTATATTGTCTTTGTATCTACCATCAATTAAATAATAGAAACTTTTCTTAAAATAATCAGATATTTTATAAATCATATTCAAATCAGGCACTGTTCGATTATTTTCCCAACTTGAAATAGTTTTTTCTGAAACACATAAAATATCAGCAAGTTGCATCTGTGTTAAACCATTTTTGACTCTAATACTTTTAATCTTTTCTCCTAACACTCAATATTCCCTCCCTATATCTACATTTTATCATATATTTTGTTTTATAATCTCTATTTTTTGTAGAGTAAAAAGGACAAACTCTAGCGTTTATCCTTCTTTTTTCTATACTTAAACAATTCTTTATATATTTGAAACGAATCTCTAAAAACATTAAAATGTGAATCACTATTATTATCTAGATAAATAGTACTTACTTTTGACTCTTTGATAGGTATTTTATTTTTAATACACCATAATAAAACGTTCATTTCGTACTCATATCTATCTCCATCAACACTAAGCATATCTTCCATTAACTTATATGAGAATACTCTAAGACCTGACTGAGTATCATAAACATACCTACCTGTCTTTAGTTTAAAGATAAAAGCAGTAAGATTATTCCCTATTCTACTTCTAAGAGGAGTATTCTTTCCTCTAATTCTCTTTCCAATAATTAAAGTATTTGGGTGCTTCTTACATAATTCATAAAGTTCTAAAGCATCATTTATTGTATGTTGCCCATCAGCATCCATTGTAATAACATAATAATTATCTACATATTTTTCGGCAATATATTTAAGACCTATCTTTAAAGCATATCCTTTACCTTTATTTTCCTCATAAGAAATAACATGAGCATACTTTTCACACTCTTTAAAGACATCTTTATAATCATTACCACTACCATCATCAACAATAACCGTATCACAATCAGTTTCATCAATCTTTTTTACTAAATCTATTAAATATCCTCTAGGCTCAAAAGCCGGTATTAAAACTACAGGTTTACTACTCATATTTATTACCACACTACAACTACTACTTATTATTATTTTATTACTTCGTAAGTAGTACCCTCTCTAGTATCTTTTAAAATTATTCCCTTATTTTTTAATTCATCTCTAATACTATCTGCTAAAGCAAAATCTTTATTTTTTTTAGCGGTATTTCTCTTCTCTATCATTTCTTTAATATATTCTTCATTATCAATAACTCTATCATCATTCTTTAATAAATCTAAACTAAGTACTTTATCAAATTCACTAACTAAGGCTAACTTAGTATTATTATTTATATCATCTTTTAATACATCATATAAAACAGTTAAAGCATTAGAAGTATTTAAATCATCATTAAGACACTCTAAGAATTTATTTCTATAGTCTAAATATATATCTTCATCAACAATACTATCATCATGACTAATAGACTTAATTTTACTAATAAGTTTATTATATGCATTACTAACACCATCTAAAGAATCATAACTAAATAATAATTGTTTTCTATAATGACTTTGTAAACAGAACATACGATATGCTAATGGATTATAGCCTTTACTTTCTAATAAAGATACTGTTAAAAACTCTCCTTTAGATTTACTCATCTTGCCACTAGCATCATTCAAATGCTCTACATGAAACCAATACTTACACCAAGGATGCCCTATATAACTTTCTGACTGTGCTATCTCATTTGTATGGTGAGGAAAAATATTATCAACACCACCACAATGAATATCTAAGTACTCTCCTAAATTCTTTAAAGAAATAGCTGAACATTCAATATGCCATCCCGGATATCCAACACCCCAAGGACTATCCCATTTCAATTCTTGATCATCAAACTTACTCTTAGTAAACCATAATACAAAATCAGTCTTATTTCTTTTATTACTATCTGCTTCAACACTATCTCTAACACCCTCTAATAAATCATCTTCATTATGATTAGTTAAAACATAGTAATTATCTAATTTAGAAGTATCAAAATAAACATTACCATTACTAAAATAAGCGTATCCTGTATCTAATAATTTACTAATAATCTTTATATATTCATCTATATAACTAGTAGCTCTAACTACAATCTTAGGCCACGCTATATTTAACTTTTCACAATCTTTTTTAAAACAATCTTCATAATAACTAGCAATATCTAAAACACTTTTATGTTCTCTTTTAGCACCCATTAACATCTTGTCTTCACCCGTATCAGCATCACTAGATAAATGTCCAACATCAGTAATATTCATACATCTCTTAACATTATATCCATTAAACTTAAGAGATTTCTCTAATATATCTTCCATAATATAAGATCTTAAATTACCAATATGGGCAAAATGATATACTGTAGGACCACAAGTATACATAGTTATTTCTTTATTATTATGGGGAATAAATTCCTCTATAGTTCTACTTTTAGTGTTATATAATTTCATAACTACTATCACTCCTCATATAAATTTATTATTTACTTAATCTATCTAGTACTTTATCTTTACCAATTAAATAAATAGTACTAGCAAGTTCAGGACCATGCATTACCCCACTACATTTAATTCTAATAGGCATAAATAACATCTTACCCTTAACATTAGCTTTCTCTTTAGTATTCATAATACAATTATTTATATTTTCAATAGACCATTCACTAATACTATTTAATTCATTCTTAAATACTTCTAAAGTATTAACAATAGATTCATCACTCATAAAATCACGACATTCTTCATCTAATTCATAATTATCTTCAAAGAATAGTTTAGTAAGTTCAACAATCTCTTTACCATATTTAAGTTCATTTCTATATAAAGTAATTAAAGTTCTAATCCACTCTTCACTCTTACCATCTAAGTTATAAGCTTCTTTTAGATAAGGTAGTGTTAATTTAACTAATTCATCATCACTTAAATTCTTAATATAGTGAGCATTAATCCATCTTAACTTCTTAACATCATATTGACTAGAAGACTTACTAATTCTAGAAGGGTCAAAACTATTAATTAACTCTTCCATAGTAAATATTTCTTTATTATCTTCAGGACTCCATCCTAGAAAAACTAGATAGTTAACAACAGCTTCAGGTAGATAACCATCGTTATATAAATCCATAAATGAAGCATCACCATTTCTCTTAGATAACTTTTGACCGTCTTCTCCAAGAACCATTGCTACGTGAATATATGTTGGCTTTTCCCAACCAAATGCTTCGTATAATAAGTTATATTTAGCAGTTTGATCTAAGTATTCTTTACCTCTAATAACGTGAGTAATCTCCATCAAATGATCATCTATAACATTAGCAAAGTTATAAGTAGGATAACCATCAGACTTAAGAAGTATTTGATCTTCTAATATCTTATTCTCTATCTTAATCTTTCCATATAATAAATCTTCAACAACAGTTATTCCCTCTTTAGGCATCTTCTGTCTAATAACATACGGAACATTATTTTTTAACTTTTCTTCAATTTCTTCCTTACTAAGTTTACTACACCTACCATCATATACAAATGGTCTTTTACGAGCTTCACTTCTTTTTCTTTGTTCCTCTAGTTCTTCTTCGGTGCAAAAACAATAGTAAGCCTTACCCATTTCTACTAGTTTTAAAGCATATTCTTTATATATATCTTTTCTTTCAGATTGAACATAAGGACCATACTTACCAGGATTGTTCGGACCTTCATCAATCTTAAAATTACATAAACCTAAAGTATTATATATAAAATCAACAGCCCCCTCAACCTTTCTTTCCTGATCAGTATCCTCTATTCTAAGAATAAAATCACCATTATATTTTCTAGCAACTAAATATTCAAATATAGCTGTTCTTAAATTACCTATATGCATAAACCCAGTAGGACTTGGTGCAAAACGTGTTCTAACTCTTTTTTCCATAAAATATCACTCCACCCTAATTATAGCATTTTTTTCTTATATTTACTATAAATAATTATTAATAGAACAAAAAAAGAGGGATAACCCTCATACTATTTATATGTTATTTACTTCTCCTTACTATTTTTAGATGTATAAGCAACTGTTAAAATTATACCAACTAAATTACATGCTATAGATAATCCTACAAGTAAACCACTACTAAATTCTCCAAAACTACTTGTATCTCTACCACCAAAAATTATATATGCTAGATATAATAAATTACCTAATATAATTAAAAATATTCCTGTTTTTATCCCTTTCATAACTATTCTCACCTTCTATTTATTTAAAACTCTCTCTTTGAATATATTTTTACTGAAATAACATATGAACCTATCAACATTAAAATGGTTAAAATAACAAATGCTATTAAGAAATATGTTTCAAATGAATTAACGACTGTTGAAAAAGTTTTTATTTTAGATAGTAAGCCCAATACAAAACCGCCTCCTGCAATAAGAACAAATCCGGCTATTCTCCCCTTTTGTGAGCCATATTTAAATATTAAAGGATACATAAGTGATATAGCTATTAACATCCCACACAAGCATCCACCAATATAAGAAAGTGAATGTGATATATCACTCTTCTCATAAAAGAATGTTAAAACATAAGCAATTATACAACTAATTATAGAAGAACATACTAACAATATAGTACTAGTTAAATATTTAGAAAAAATAATATTTTTTCTTCCAACCGGTAAAGCATTAACATAAGCATCCCAATTATTATATTCATCATATCCAAAAGTAGATATTAGTAAAACCATTATAAATAAAGGAAGCATAACAACAATATCAAAATTACCATTAATAGCCATAAGTAAATAAATAATAAATATTACCAACAGAGATTTAGCATTAGTTTTCATTAATAATAAATCTTTTTTAATTAATCCTAACATTTTACTTTTCCCCCTTTACTATTAGAACCATCAACTCATCAAGAGTAATTTTATCTATAACATAATCTTTATATTTACGCTTAATTTTACTTCTATTTGAAACAAGAACTTGGTATTCATATTTACCTTTCTTATAAGAAATAATATCTTCTTTACTTATATTTTTAAAATCATCTTTCTTGCACTTTAATATTCCATAGTTATCTAATATCTCATCTTTATCCTCATCCATAATTAATTTACCATGGTCAATAAATACAATCCTATCAGCAATATGCTCTAAATCACTAGTAATATGTGATGACAATAAAATAGTATTATTCTCGTCCTGAATAAACTCCAAAAACATATCTAGTATTTCATCTCTAACAACAGGATCTAATCCACTAGTTGGTTCATCTAAAATTAGAATTTTAGGTTTATGCACTAAAGCCGTTATAATTTCTAATTTCTTACGCATTCCTTTAGACAAATCTTTAATTTTCTTACTCAAAGGTATATCAAATTTCTCTAAATAGTTAAAATATAAATCACTATCCCAATTTTTATAAATATCTTTCATTATTAAATTAATATCTTTAGCATTAAGTATCTCCGGGAAGAACATATTATCTAGTACAATACCAATATCTTCTTTAATAATAGCATCACTTTCTATATTACTCTTTCCAAATATTTTAATATTACCACTATCTATATTAATAAGATTTAAAATACTCTTAATTAGTGTTGTCTTCCCAGCACCATTCTCCCCTATTAATCCAACAATAATGCCTTTTGGAATATTTAAATTAATATCATCCAATTTAAACTTATCATATGTCTTGCTTAAATCTTTAATTTCTATTACATTGTTCATTTATTATCACCCTCATATAACATATTAACTAAATCAATAATTTCATCTTTGGATATATCATACCTAACTGCTAACTCAATAGTCTTTTGGATATTATCCTCAATTTCTTTCTGAGCATGTTCCTTAACTAAATTACTATTCCTTGAAGCTACAAACGTTCCTTTCCCAGCAATAGATACAATATAACCATCACTTTCTAGTTGATCATATGCCTTTTTTATAGTCATTAAACTAATTTTAATATCTTTAGATAAATTCCTAATTGAAGGTAACATCTCATCTTTTTTTAACTCATCATTCATTATTTGTTCAATTATCTGCTCTTTGATTTGTTCATATATTGGAACAGAACTACTATTACTAATAACAAGATGCATAATTTCACCTCACATATAACACTATATAACAGTATATAACATATGTCAATAGTAAACTATAATAATTGACTAAAAAAACATTGACACACAAATATATATTTGAGATAATTAACGTAGTAGAGTAGGTGAATATAAATGAACTATTATAATAATGATATATTAAAATTTATAAACTATTTAAATAACGAAAGAACTAATATTAAAGAAATCTTAAAATCATTAGAGGTATTAGAGTATCATCTTAAAAATAGAACCTATAATTTAACACCATATATTAAACCTATAATAACTATTTTTACTAGAGAAGAATATAGTTGTATATCAAAATACGATTATGAAGAAATAATATCCAAGAAAAGAAAAGAATATACTAATAAATTAGCCATGATTGAATCTTTAATAAATAAATTAGATAAAAAAGAAACTCTAGATGAATATATAAAAACCGATGAATTTATATCTTTGTTAAAAGAAAGTAATCTATCAACCGAAGAACAGGCTAGAGTAGTATATCAAATAAATTGTATAAATATTCCTATAATAGAAAGAGTATTTACCAAAAAAGAAAACTTAAGAGCAGACATAAATAATATAAGAGAAAGATTAACTAATTTAATAAGTAAAGCAGTCGATACATATAACAGTTTAATTTCAACATTAGATACAGATTATTTAAACAATGATAGAATAGGGATAACTATAAAATCTTTACTAGAATCTTTATTAGAAGAAATAAGCCTTGCTAAATATATATTATCAAGTAATATAAGTTTAAGTAAAATGAAAGACATATCAGATGCAGAAAACTTACTAAATGAATCTATCGATGGTATTAATTTAATATTAAATAACTTATCTGAATTAACAAGTAATTTATCTAATAAAAATGAACCACAACCACAAGAAGAACAAGAATCAGAAAACAAAATAATATATTTAACTGACGATAATAATTTACCATTTGTTAACTGTGGAAGTAAAGATTCAATAGATTTAATAAATGAATTAAAAAAAGGACTAATAAATAATTCTAGTGGGATAAGATACATAAAAGGAATAGATTCTATTAAAGATAATATTTACGTTAAAATAAAGCAAAAAGAAGGCGCACCAAGTGTATCATTTATAAAGATAAATAATTTTATTATAGTAATAGCCATTGACAAGTTAGACGATATTTATAAAGCAACTACTAAGATATGTAATAAATATCCAACTAAAATATCTTCTATAAAAGAAAAGATAAGTAGCTTACCATTACCACTATTACATGAATCTGATTTAGTTGAAGAATCAATAATGGAAAAGAGCGGAAGAAGAGGTAAATAATATGAATTTAAAGGATTGGTTGTTAACTAAGGTAGAAGATATCAAAGCCAAAGAAGCAAATAGTAAAAATATTAATATAATTATTCGAACAAGATTAAGCAAACTGTCATACCTAAAGAATATATCTAACTTACTATTAACAGAACATAAAAATTTATCTCAAATAAACATTGAAGAACTACTAGAAATTATTTCTAAATATAATAGTCATAATCTAGACGTTAATGAAATAGAAAAATTATCCACCAAGTCACAAACAAATACCTTAAATGATTATGACCAAATGGTATACACTACTTTATTAAATCAAATACTAGTAGCAATTAAATGCTTAAACGATGACATTGATAATCTTTTAAAGGACCGTGAGATACTACTATCTAAATATAATAGCACTAACAAATATACTAAATTATTAAATAAAATTAATAGCAAAGATGGTCTAATAATCGAACATGATATTTTAGAAGAAATGTTAAATGATGGTAGAGTTAGTAGTGAAGATAAATTATCTAATATGAAATATGTATTAAATTATAACGAAAATCTTATAGATTAACATTGAGTAATAAAATTGATATATTTTAATGCTATAGAAAGTGAGGAAATAATAATGAATAAAACTTATAACATGGAAGATATAATGTCACTATTTTACAGAAAATTTTTTCTAGAAAGTGAAACTATTATATCTAAAGAACAAAGAGAAAAGTTAATAGAAGAATTTAAACAATACATAGAAAAAAGGAAAACACAAAGAGAACAATTGGTAGAATCATTTAAAGAGCAAGGAAATGAAGAGGCAATTAAAGAACTCGATGCATACGATGGGTATGCTAACTTAACTGAAGAACAAAAAGTATATATGGATCCATATCGAATGTTTGATTTTGTCCCACTTGAAACAATGCTAAGAGATGTAAAATGCGACGGCGTTTACGAGAGAAAACTTCAAGTACAAGGATTAAACAAGAAATATATTGACCTTGTTAGCAATAAGGAAGTAACCGCTGAAGAACTAGAACAGCGAGGTGGCAAGTACGTTATAATTACATCCGGCATGGAGCAAGGGGTAGTTGATTTTACAATCACAGAAAAAGGCCAAACCTTAAATACAACATTCAGATTCATACCTAAATTACAACTATTTTGCCAACCTAAAACAGAAGTTCAAAGAACTATTTTAACACGTGTCATTGATAATACATTTCTAGTTTGTAGATATGCTGCAAATGATATAACATTTCCTTTTGTCCCAGATTCTACAACATTAAGTGAAGCAAATAAAGAACGAATTAACAAAGAATTATACAAAAGATCAATAAATGATGGATATTTTGCTAGAAGAACAGTAGATAAAGTCTTTTCTGAATTGTCTCTAAGTGCTCCAGGGCCATCTATTATAATTCCACCTGAAACAATGTATACAAAATTAAACCCCATTGAGCAAGTAGCTTACTTTGCCATGTTACAAAACTCGTCAAGTAAAGAACTACAAGAATATTATTCAAAAACACTTGAAGCTATATCATATAATTATGCAACACTTTCAAATGTAATTAATCAGAAGCAAGAAGAAAACTTCAAAAAATATTACCCAACAGCAAGTGAAATCACAAAATATAGAGAATTTGAAAGTAAAGAATATGCTTACCATATACCTGAACAAGCCTCTAATAAAGTTGAATTAAATACAACAGTTAAAGATACACAATCTCAACATGAGACACAATCATTACCAAATAATTCTGAAACAAAAACTGCTAAACAAATACGTGAATCATCAGAGATACTTAAGCAAATGCAAAGTGTTGGAATAAGCCTATCACCGGAACAAGAACAAATTATATACATTGGAGAAAAATTAAATTCCGAAGAGTTTAAAGAATTCCAAGCCAAACGAGGAGAACGTCTAAAAAGACAACAAGAAATACGTGAAAAGAATCAAAGAGAAAATGCTGAAAAAGAAGCAAGACAAAATTCTGAAAGTAATAACCGCAAATCAGTACTTATTGATTTAAAAGGTAAATTAGAAGCTCTTGAAGATCTAAAGGCTAAGTTCCCATCTCTAGTAAGTGAAGAACAAAATAAATTTATAAACGAAATGAAAGAATTCTTTATGATGTATGAACAAGAAAATACTAAAGAACATGAAGTTGATACCGGTATGTCAGAAGAAAGCAGAGCTTGGTATCAAGAACACTATAAATCAAGATAATGTCTATATATAAAGCCTTATAAATTAAATAAAAAATATTGACACCTATACAAGTATGTGATATATTTATATTGCACGAAGGTGTTTTTATTTTAACCATTTTATAGGAGGGTCTCTAATGAGTAAAGAAAAAGAAATAAAAAAGACAAAAGATACTAACAAGAAAGCAAATAAAGCAAAAAAGACTACTAGTAAAAAAGAAAGTATTTTTAACAAAATTAGTAAATACTTTAAAGGTGTATTTAAAGAATTAAAAAGAATAAGATGGACAAGTGGTAAAGAATTATTATCATCATCTATAACATCTGTAATATTTATCGCATTTTTTGCACTATATTTTACAGGAATTGAATTATTAGTAAGTTTATTAAGGAGTATTGGAAAATAATGAAAAAAGAATGGTATGTAGTAAACACAGTAACAGGTTATGAATATAAAGTAAAAGAAAAACTAGAAATGATGATGGTAAACTCTGAAGAAGTCGCAAAAAGTATTTTTAGAGTAATTGTACCAGAACAAACTATCGTTGAATACAAAGACGGTGTTAAAAAAGAGAAAGTAAAGAAAATGTTCCCAGGTTATGTTCTAGTAGAAATGATTATGTCTGATGAAGTATGGTTTATTGTCAGAAATACTCAAGGCGTAACAGGATTCATCGGATCATCAGGAAAAGGTGCTAAACCAATCCCATTATTCCCTGAAGAAGTAGAAAGAATCTTATCAAGCATGAATCAAAACAAGATTAACATTGAAAAAGATTTAAAACCTGATAACAAAGTTAAAATTGTTGATGGACCATTTAAAGGAATGATTGGTAAAATATCTAATTATGATTTAGAAAGTAAAAAAGTTAACTTATTAGTAGATTTATTTGGTCAAGAAACTCCAGTAGAAGTTGAATTATCTCAAATAGAAGCATTTAAATAAAAAGTTTGTAAAATAATGAAAAAGTAATTGCTATTTTAATTATTTTGTGATATCATTAATGTCGCGACGCACTTATATAGTCGTTTAAGTGGGAGACAAAGACAAAGTTTCGTTTGTATAATAGCGGACGAACAAAACAGAAGCTTAGTTATATGAACCACTCGCGAAAAAAATTAAAATATATTATATTAGGAGGTGTTTTTCGTGGCAAAGAAACAAATAACAAAACAAATTAAATTACAAATACCTGCAGGAAAAGCTACACCAGCTCCACCAGTTGGAACTGTATTAGGACCAGCAGGAATTAACCTTCAAGAGTTTTGCACAAAGTTTAACGATGCAACAAGAGACAAAATGGGAGATGTATTACCAGTCGTAATAACTATCTATGAAGATAGAACATTCGATTTCGTATTAAAAACTCCACCAGCTGCTTTCTTATTAAAAAAGGTAGCTAAAGTTAAATCAGGAGCATCAAAAGGAGAAACAGTTGCTACAATAACTAAAGAACAATTAAAAGAAGTAGCTGAAACTAAGATGCCAGATTTAAATGCTTACACTGTTGAAGCAGCCATGAAAGTTGTTGAAGGAACAGCTAGAAACATGGGAATTAAAGTAGAAGAATAGTATTAATCATATAGGTATTAACCTATGTGGAAGGATATAGTCCGCATAACCACATAAGGAGGAAAGTAATGAAGAAGAGTAAAAGATATGCAAAAGTTTTAGAACAAGTTGATAAAACTAAAGTATATTCTAAAGAAGAAGCAATGAAACTAGTGAAAGAAACATCAAATGTTAAATTTGATTCAACTATCGAAGTAGCAATGAATTTAAACTTAGATTCTAAAAAAGCTGACCAACAATTAAGAGGTGCTATTGTTTTACCTAATGGAACTGGTAAAACTAAGAAAATCTTAGTATTAGCTAAGGGCGACCAAGCAAAACAAGCTAAAGAAGCTGGAGCTGACTATGTTGGCGATGTTGATATGATTGATAAAATTGGAAAAGAAAATTGGTTCGATTTTGATGTTATTATCGCTACTCCAGAAATGATGCCTGCTTTAGGTAAAATTGGTAAATTATTAGGACCTAAAGGTCTTATGCCAAACCCAAAGACTGGTACAGTTACTATGGAAGTAGGAAAAGCTGTTGAAGAAACTAAAAAAGGTAAAGTAAATTATCGTACAGATAGTTATGGTAACGTTCACGGAATCATTGGTAAATCAAGTTTTACTGAAGCTATGTTAGTAGAAAACTTAACAGCATTCGTTAATGCAATACTTAAAGTTAAACCTAGTACAGTAAAAGGAAATTATGTTAAGAATATATCAGTAAGCTCAACTATGGGTCCTGGAATTAAAATTGATTTAAATTCTTTTGACAAATAGTAATTGTTGATATATAATAATAAATGTTGAAGAAATTATGCCAAAGACAGTAAGGGTGTAAACTTAAAAATCTTACCGAGGAATAAATAATATAAATTTTTATCCCTCGCAAGAGGGATTTTATTTGGCATGGAAAGGATGGAAACTGTGGCAAACGCAAAGATAATTGAACAAAAAGCAGGAGTTGTTTCTGAAATTAAATCTAAGTTTGAAAATGCTAAATCAGTAGTAGTATTTGACTACCGTGGACTTAGTGTTGCTGAAGTAACAGAACTTAGAAAGAAACTAAAAGAAACTGACTCAGACTACAAAGTATACAAAAATACTTTAACAAAAAGAGCTCTTAAAGATTTAAACATTGACCTAGAAGATTACTTAACAGGTCCTAATGCAATATCTTTTGGAACTGATGAATTATCTATAGTAAAAATCTTAAGTGACTTCGCAAAAGATCACAAAGCCCTAGAATTAAAAGGCGGAATTGTTGATGGAAAAGTTGCTAATATAGATGATTTAAACAAATACGCAAGTATCCCATCAAGAGAAGGATTACTTACTATGTTAGCTGGTGGATTAATCCAAACAGTAAGAGATTTATCAATCAGCCTAGATTTATATGCTAAAGAAAAAGAAAATGGAAACAATTAATTAAGGAGGAAATATATAATGGCAAAATTAAACAGAGAAGATTTTATAAGTGCTTTAAAAGAAATGACAATTCTTGAAATTAAAGAATTAGTAGATGCAATGAAGGAAGAATTTGGTGTTGATCCATCTGCAGTAGCAGTAGCAGGACCTGCTCAAGCTGCAGCAGTAGAAGAAGGACCATCTAAAGTTAACGTAGTATTAACTGCAGCTGGTGCTAACAAAATCGCAGTTATCAAAATCGTTAGAGATTTAACTGGCTTAGGATTAAAAGAAGCTAAAGACATCGCTGACAATGGTGGTAACGTTAAAGAAGGCATCGACAAAGAAGAAGCTGAAAAGATTAAAGCACAATTTGAAGAAGCTGGCGCAACAGTAGAACTTAAGTAAAATCTAAAAAACAATAAAGAAGTCACGAAAAGGTGGCTTCTTTTTTATATCCACAGACCTGTTGATAAATATAATCAACGCAATTGTGGATATCCTTAGACTAAGTGTAAATATAAAAAATAAATCAAATAATTATTTTAAGATAAGTGAAGAAATGATATAATAGACATAATAATTAAGGAGGATAGCAAGATGGAAGAGTGGAAAAATTTTAAAAAAGGGGTATGGTGCAGCGAAATCAATGTAAAAGACTTTATTGAGAAAAACTATAATTCGTATACAGGAAATGAATCATTTTTAGTAGGACCAACAGAAAAAACAAAAAGAATTTTAAAGAAATATGAAGATATATGTAAAGAAGAAGAGAAAAAACATGTAATTGATATTGATGTTGATACACCAGCGGGAATAACAGCCTTTAAACCGGGATATATTTCAGAAGATGATGACGTAATTGTGGGATTGCAAACTGATAAGTTGTGTAAAAGAAGTATTGTTCCCAAAGGCGGTCTAAAAATGGTTTACCAAGAATTAGATGCTTATGGATACAAAATAAATGAACAATTAGACAAGTTTATGAAGACTAATCTAGTAAAAACACATAATGATGGAGTATTTGATGCATATACCAAAGAAATAAGAAACGCTAGACATTATAAACTATTAACAGGATTACCTGATGCATATGGCCGTGGTCGAATTATAGGAGACTATAGAAGAGTAGCTCTATATGGTATTGATAGATTAATGGAAGAAAAATTCCATGATTGGGAATATATGAAAATAAAGGTCATGGATGATGCAACTATTCGCCTTCGTGAAGAAATATCTATGCAATATAAAGCCTTAAAAGAAATAAAAGAGATGGCAGCGACATATGGATTTGATATTTCAAAACCAGCAAAGAATGCTAAAGAAGCTGTACAATGGACATATTTTGGATACCTAGCTGCAATAAAAGAAAACAATGGTGCTGCAATGTCACTTGGCAGAGTAGATGCTTTCTTTGATATTTATTTTGAGAGAGATTTAAAAAATAAGAAATTAACTGAAGAAGAAGCACAAGAAATAATAGATCAATTCGTTATTAAACTACGTGCAGCAAGACATTTAAGAACACCAGAATATGATGAACTATTTTCAGGAGATCCAACATGGGTTACATGTTCATTAGGTGGAATGACAAAAGATGGTAAAACATTAGTAAACAAGACATCATACCGTATCGTTCATACACTAGAAAATTTAAATAGTGCCCCAGAGCCTAATATGACAGTTTTATGGTCACAAAAATTACCACAAGCATGGAAAAAATACTGCTCTAAAATAAGCATTGAAACGGATTCAATTCAATATGAAAATGATGATTTAATGCGCCCAACAATGGGTGATGATTATGCTATAGCATGTTGCGTATCAGCAATGAGAATAGGAAAAGATATGCAATTTTTTGGAGCTCGTTGCAATCTTGCAAAAGCACTACTATATTCTATCAATGGCGGAATTGATGAAGTAGCACACCAATTAGTAATACCGGGATTTGAAAAAATGACAGACAAATATCTAGATTATAAGAAAGTAAAAAAAGTCTATTGGAAAATGCTAAAAGAAGTGGCAAGAATATATAGCGATGCTATGAATATTATACATTATATGCACGATAAATATGCTTATGAAGC
>OLHG01001198.1_pt1 | contig 16556 bp, 14 predicted proteins | sample 1605971 | NCBI WGS metagenome assembly OLHG01 (sample SAMN03283289) | human gut metagenome | biome: human-associated habitat; material: feces | host: Homo sapiens | place: Peru | collected 2012 | reverse complement strand
GTTGAATGTTGAGTGTTGAATGTTGAGTGTTGAGTTAGGCTTGCGCCCTTATGTGTCATCATGCTGATGCCGTTAGGCAATTCAACATTCAACACTCCACATTCAACATTCCCTAATAAAGGAACCCCAGAAGCCATAACGGAATCCTGTTGTCCTTACCTACCTCGGTATTGTATCGGGCGTAGATGATGTCGGGATTGTTGCGCACCTTGTTTGGAGATTGCGCATCGCAGATTCTGAACTTCTTCTCACCGTCTACAATGAAGTAGTGGTCCTTGCCGGTCTGGCTTACCTTGTGGTCTTTCCAGACCGAGTTGACGAAGAATGTTTCCATTACCTCCTGCTTGTCTATCTTGATAGGATAGATGGCGTACATCAGGTTGGAGTTGTGCATCATCACCTTGGATGGTTTCTTTGGGAACTCCTGCCCGTTAGGGTAAATCATGTTGATGAGTCGCGCATCAGCAAGATACTTGATGTAGTTCATTACCGTAGCTCTACTGGTGTTGATCTCTTCGGCAAGCTGGCTCACGTTGGGAGCCTTGGCACCTTCTACAGCTAGCTGATAAAAGAGCCGCTTGATCTTGGTGAGATATTTCAGTTCGATTTGCTTGATGAGGAGGATGTCTACCTCGGTCATCATGTTCATTGTCTTTAGTAGATTCTCTGTGAAGTTGCGGTTCTCCAGGAAGAATGGATAGAATCCATGATGCAAGTAGTCCTGGAAGTACTTCATCGGGCTCACCTTAGGCAGTATCTGCTTGATGATGTGCTCGTGATTGCGCAAGATTTCATCGAGTGTATATGGCTTGAAACTGTTGCCAGTCTGCAGGTTGATAAACTCTCTGAAAGAGAAGCCTCGCAAATTATAGCTTTTCACGATTCCATTGAGCTCAGGATTCTCTTCCTTCAGTCTCATCACGCTGGAACCAGTGAACACGATTCTTAACTCTGGATAGAGGTCGTAGCATTTGCGCAGCTCCTTGCTCCAGTCCGACTGCTTGAAGACCTGGTCGATGAGAAGGGTTCTGCCGCCGTGGCGAACAAAGTCACCTGCAAAATCTGCGATTCCTCTGCTTTGAAAATAGAAATTGTTCATATTCACATACAGGCACTTGCGGTCAGTAGGGCCAAAGTGCTCCTTGGCATATTGAAGGAGGAATGTAGACTTTCCTACACCGCGTGTTCCCTTTATGCCAATCAAACGGTCGCTCCAGTCGATTTCGTCCATCAGAGTGCGTCTTACTGGTGCGTCCGTATGCTCTACGAGGTATGTATGTGTTCTGAAGAATGCTTCTTCCATGAGTTTATATCGTTTCTAATTGTTTTTACGATGCAAAGGTAATTAAATATTTCTAATTTGCAAACTCTAGATAGCAAAAAGTAACTTTTTTTTCATTATTTAGCACTTGTCTAAGTAAAAATGGGGATTTTCTGCCCTTTTTTGCACTTTTCTTTATATCTTTGCACCATGAAGTTACATATTTTCAATCCAGAACATGATTTGGCTTTGGCTGCAAATCTGAAACAGTTCACCGCGCCTCATGCGGGTAGACAACTTAGAAGTGATCTTGCTTTCATTCCGGCTCTTTGGGCGGAAGAGGGCGACCTCGTACTTGTGGATGATATTGATTTTGCGAAGAACAGGGTGCGCCATTTTGGGGCTGAACTGAACAGCAAGGTTGAGTTCATCACCAAGCCTCAGCTGAAGCATCTGCTCAAGACTGAATTTCTGGACAGTGTTCATCCCTGGGGATGGAACCTGTCGCTGAAAGGTGAGTTGGAGCGTTTGGGAATACCGGAGATTATGTTGCCGACTGATGCTGTATTAAATAAGGTACGCGAGGTGAGCAGCAGGCAATGGGCTGCCCTTCATCTGCAGCGAGGCGTGGAATATGTTACTGAGAAGGCTCACGTCAAAGAACTCATTCTCCAGCACGGCAAAGCTGTTGTCAAGGCTCCCTGGAGCAGTAGCGGGAGGGGAGTGAAATATGTAAGTGCTGAGGATTTCAAGACAGCCGGAGATTATCCTACCTTCGAAAGATGGGTGGCAAACATGATTTATCATCAGGGCGGCGTAACCGTAGAACCCCTATATAATAAGGTGAGAGATTTCGCCATGGAGTTTGAAATGAAAGATGGCAAGGCGCTCTATCGCGGTCTTTCGCTATTCGATACGATCAAGAATGCCTATTCGGGCAATGTGCTCTGCTCTGAAGCTGATAAGGTGGAAATGTTGAAACCGCTCATAAGCGAGGCGCAGCTTGCCGGAATCAGACAGCGCATCATCGAGGTAATGGAGCCAGCGCTGAAGGATATTTACAGTGGTCCGTTCGGCGTTGACATGATGATCTGCACGAAAGGGGAGAAGGATGAATTCTGCGAGACTGTGCTGAATCAGGAAGGTGAGGACGAAAACAGAACCGGACTGGGCGTGGTTCCTTGCATCGAAATCAATCTGCGCAGAACGATGGGACATGTGGCAATCGATCTATACGAACATCTTGTAGCTAATTCGAGCGATGAGATGAAGACCAACAGGACGAACATCATGCGCGTGGAATATGATGGAAACAGATATCATCTCAGAATAAAGCCTGGCAGACCTTCGGAAGAGGCACCGCTGCATTGATTTTTTTGTAATGAACATAGATATTTTTTGTTAAGAAATAGTAAAATCGGCTTTTCCCATGCAAGGATTAGCCGATTTTTCATTTTATCTTCAGAACTCACGATTCAGATTCCGATTCGGGAACAGCCTTTTTAAAGAGGAACAGTCCCTTTGGGTTCAGGAGCGTTGAGTCATTAAAATGAAATAATAAATTAGAGAAATATGAACAAGAAAGTATTTAGTGCAGCTATTTTAGCTTCAGCTGCAATGGCAATGACTTCTTGCAGCACTAGCAAGAATGCACAGAATGAGAACGCAACAAAGGCTGAGAAGATAACGGAGGCAGAGGCTGCCCGTCCGTCAGCAGATGAGGAAATGGACGAGAACTATCTGATCCTCTCAGAGGCTCAGCAGAACATTGTGAAGAAGAACAACGATTTCGCTTTCAGACTTTATCAGCAAATCAGCGGTATGGATTCTGAGGTGGTTTCGCCAATGAGCATCGCCTATCTGATGGGAATGCTTGCAAATGGTGCTGACGGCAAGACTCAGCAGGAGATTCTGAAGGCAATCGGTTGCGAGGGCGTAAGCGTGAAGGAACTCAACGACTGTTATAAGGTGCTGATGCTTTCGGCTGGCAAACTTGACAAGCAGACAACCGTAAATATTGCCAACTTTATTGCCATCAACAAGAATTTCAGATTGAACAGTGATTTCGCTCGTATCGTAGCTGATTCTTATCAGGCTGGCGTGGAGAGCATGGACTTTACTTCTCCAAAATCTGCCACCCGTATCAATGACTGGTGCAAGAAGCAAACTAAAGGCATGATTCCTAGCATCATCGACCAGGTAGAGCCTGCAGCCGTTTCTTACCTCCTGAATGCTATTTACTTTAACGGAACCTGGCAGGAGAAGTTTGATGCGAAGAATACCCGACTAGAGAACTTCAGCGGTTACACCCGCGATATTAAGAAGGTAAACATGATGCACCAGAACAAGAAGTTTGCCTATACTGAAAATGATATGTTGCAGGCTGTAGAGCTGCCATACGGAAATGGAAGTTATCAGATGACCGTTCTTCTTCCTAAGTCTGGCAAGAGCATCAGCGAGGTGATGAAGGAGATGGATGCTGATAAACTTCAGAAGTTGAGTAATGACATGGACCGTTGCCAGGTGGATTTGAAATTCCCTAAGTTCACTACTGAGATGGATCTGTCGCTTAATCAGATTATCAGTAAATTGGGGGCTCCAAGCATCTTCCAGCCAGGCACGGCAGATTTCAGCCGTTTTGCCAATGGCAGCTTCTACGTATCTCAGATGTTGCAGAAAGCAAAGATTGAGGTAAGCGAGCGTGGAACCAAGGCTGCTGCCGTAACAGCTGCTGTGATGCTGTCCTCACTGGGTCCTCACGAGATGAAGCGTGTAGAATTTCATGCCAACCGCCCATTCGTTTATTTCATTACCGAACGTAACAGTGGCGCCATTCTCTTTATGGGTCAGTTCCTGGGAGAATAATAACAGAGAATTTGCAGGTTCTTAAAACTAGAAAAGCGAAAGCCAAGTCCGTAAACCGGAATCTGGCTTTCGCTTTTTATTTCGCTTAATTCACTTGTTTACTCCTGAAACTTTTCTATGAATTCCTCTTCTGTAATAATCGGAATATTGAGTTCGTGGGCTTTCTTGTTCTTCGAACTCTGCGAAGCAGCATCGTTGTTAATCAGGAAGTTAGTGCTCTTGCTCACACTTCCCGTAACTTTGCCGCCCTGGCTTTCAATATAAGCTTTCAGCTCGTTGCGGTTCTTGTAATGATGCACATCTCCCGTTACAACGAAAGTCAGCCCCTGGCATTTGTTTCCCGTTTCTACAGGCTCTTGTTCCTCGATAATCAGCTCGGACAACAGATGCTGTACATGCTGGAAATGAACATCGTCCTTGAACCAGGCGATAAACTTGGCACTCTTTTCCGGTCCAATGCCATCGATGCTTGCAAACTCATCGTCAAACATGCTCAGGCGCGCCGTTTCTATCAGTTCCTTCACCTTGTAACGGCTGAGCAGCTTTTTAGCCACATCGCCGCCGCAGAGTGGAATATTCAAGGCGTAGAGCAGATGGCGGCCGTCAGTATGGCGGCTTTTCTCCACACTCTCCAGAAGATTGCTTACGCTCTTCTTGCCAAATCCTTCGAAACAGGAAATCTCGAATGCATAATTCTTCAGTTTGTAGAAATCAGCATATTCTCTGATAAAACCATGATTGATGAATTTCCAGACAGTCTGTTCAGAGATTCCATCAATATTGATTCCTTCCTTGCTGACGAAGCGGGCAAATTTCTTGAGCTGTTTGGCTGGGCAGGCTGCATTGGTGCAATGGAGCGTCTTGGTGCCACTCTCGCTCTCGCGCACTACGGCTGGCGCATGGCAGACCGGACATTCGTTTGGAATGACAAAGGTTCCCACCACATCGGTAATATTGATTACCTTCGGGATAATCTTGTTGGCCTTGATGACCTGCAGTCTGGTTCCCTTGTCGCCAATGCCCAGACGCTCGCATTCGCTTACATTACAGAGTGAGGCGCGCTGCACGGTAGTTCCTTCCAGTTCTACCGGTTTGAAAACAGCTACAGGTGTGATGGTGCTGGCTGCGCACGACCATTCTATGTGGTCGAGTATGGTTTCAGCATGTTCGTCTTGCCATTTAAAGGCAAAGCCTGCTCTCGTAGCGTGGTGGCCTGTAACCGAACCGGTAGCCGCATAAACCGTATCATCGTAGCAGATTACCAATCCGTCTACCGGGAAAGGATTCTTCTTGCTTGTTACCTTCTCCGTAAACTTATCTATTTCCTGCTGGATGTTTTCAGCCGTAGGGTGGTCAATGCGCTCACGTTCTACAGGATTCATCCCCAGGTCTTTCAGCATCTGCATGCGTTCGCCCCATGAGGTAATCTCCCGCTCAGTATAAACCAGGGTGAACGGAATCCATTGGATGTGGCGCTGCTTCACCTCTTCAATATCCTTCAGCGTGAGTGAGCCTGAAGCGAGGTTTCGTGGATTGGCGTAATCGCCTTCGCTTTCGATGATAAACTGTTCGAAATCAGCATAGGAAATCACGGCTTCTCCTCTTACTACAAGATGTCCTTTCTCTGAAATCGTAGCAGGAATGCCTGAAATGGCTGGAGCCAAGTGGGTAATGTTGGTGCCGATGTGTCCGTTTCCGCGGGTAACGATTTTGGTTAGTTTTCCGCCGTCATAGGTTACCACGAGGGTAAGTCCGTCCAGTTTCCATGAAATCCAGATAGGGCGTTCTTCTGCCCATTTTACAAGATCACTTACCTGTTTGGTCTTTGCCAGAGAGAGCGCGGCAAATTCGTGCTCCTCTTTCTTTCCTACGATAGAGTCTTCTGACACGCGATTAGTAGGGGAGTCAGGCAGAATTTCGCCTGTTTCCTCTTCCAATCTCTTGAGCTGGTCGAAAAGGGCGTCCCACTCATAGTCGGTCATGAGTTCGCCTTTTCCGTTATAATAACTATCCGAAGCTTGGTTGAGTCTTTCAACCAAGCTCTTCATCTGCAATAGTTTTTCTTCCATGATGAATGTTTGAGGGTATTAATCAAAATGTTGTGTTTTTCGATGGTCAGAAAATTATTCCTCAGGCTCCATGGCTATGGAGAGTTTCTCGAAGGCGAAACGCTGTCCTCTGTTTCCTCCATAGTTAACTCGTCCACAGATACAGAAACCCATCGAAGACAGAAGGTTGATCATCGGCGTGTTGTCAAAGTTGGTGTCAACCTTGATGCTAGGTATTTTTTCTACCTCGCACATGCTGTTCACCTTACTGATGAAAATACGCGCTAAACCTTCACGCTGGAAACTAGGCAACGTGGCAAAGCGATGTATTACATAATAATCGCCATCGGTAATCCAATTGCCCACTAATTTCTTATATTTGGGTTCACCATTCAATATGACTGCTCCATAGACAACCACCTCTTCGTTTACAGTTAGAACGAAGGCGTTGCCATTTTCTATGTCCTTTCTAATGTCTTTTTCTGATGGATAATCCTCAGTCCATTGATGACGTCCCGATTCTATCATACTTTGGCGAGCTTGGTCGATGACTTTCCAGCAAGCAGCAAAGTCCTTTATATACGCCTGTCTGAAGTTTGTCTTCATATTAATTACGCTTTTATTATTCGGGTGCAAAATTAACAAAAAAAAACGAATTAAACTAAAAAACGGAGGAAAAACTTCACTTTTTTGTTAGTTTTCCTCCGTTTTTCTTGATTTCTGCTCATTTTGAGCTGTTTTTCCTTTGCTTTTTGCTTGGAATTGGACAGAATAAGATTCTACAATATCAGTTCTGAAGATAAACTTCTGTTCTGCTTGTCTACTTCTTTAATCTGTTTTATGCCAGACATTTGTCGAGTTCAGCAATGATAGCATCTTTCTGCTCCTTGATATGCTGACCGATGAATACGATTTTTATCATGCGGTCGCCCAATTCCTGATCCCATTCCTTCTGCAGCTGTGGGTTGTTCATCAATACCTGGGCGAGTTCGTCTTTCGGCATGGTTGCCAGCCATTGGCCAGCCTGCTTCACAGTCTTCTGTTTGCCAGCCTGCTCGAAAACGTAGCACATGTCGCGCTCATCATCGAAATAGCAGATTCCCTTGGCGCGAACCACGTCTCTAGGCCATTTTCTTGCTACGAAATCATCGAAGAGACCCAGGTCGAAAGGTTTGCGGCGGTAGTAAACGAATGTGCCGATTCCGTATTCCTCAACTTCTCCGCCTTCATGATCATGGTCATGATCGTGGTGATGATGGTGGTGATGATGCTCATGTTCATCGTGGTCGTGGTCATATTCATGTTCATCGTGGTCATGATGATGATGATGCTCATGCTCTTCATCCTCGTCATGGTCGTGATGATGATGTTCATGTTCTTCATCTTCATCTTCATCATCTTCTTCATGCTCTCCGTTTCTTTCTGATTCAATCTCCTGAATCCAACCGGCTGAAGTGGCTACGGTTTCCCAATCAAACTTCTTGGTGTTGACAATCAGATTCAAGTCAACATCACCATAGTTGCATTCAAAGATTTCTGCCTTAGGCTGGATGGCGCGGATAATCTGCTTCAGGTGCTCCAGCTCCTTAGGTTCAACCTCAGCTGCTTTGTTCAGGAGAATGATGTTGCAGAACTCAATCTGCTGGATGACGAGTGAAGCCAAATCTTCCTCATCAATATCCTTCTTCATCAGGTCGCTGCCGTTGGAGAATTCATCCTTCATGCGCAAAGCATCTACTACGGTAACAATGCTGTCAAGGCGCAGAATGCCATTCTCGATGTACTGAGGGCCGAGGGATGGGATAGAGCAGATGGTCTGGGCAATAGGAGCCGGCTCGCAGATTCCGGAAGCCTCGATGACGATGTAATCGAAACGCTTCATGTCTACGATTTCCTTGAGCTGTTCTACCAGGTCCATCTTCAATGTGCAGCAAATGCAACCATTCTGGAGAGAAACGAGCGAATCGTCTTTCTGACCTACTACGCCACCTTTTTCTATAAGGGCTGCATCAATATTGACTTCACCAATATCGTTGACGATGACGGCAAACTTAATACCTTTTTCGTTAGCTAAAATCTTGTTGAGAAGGGTTGTCTTTCCACTACCCAGGTAGCCTGTCAAGAGCAATACAGGCACTTCCTTCTTTGCGTTCATATTAAAATATTTTAATGTTATACTTCTTAAACCCAGTCTGCTGATAATGCTGCTTTCTCGGGCAGCTGTCATCTGGCAGTCTGACGGTTTTGCGAAACTGCAAAGATTGTGCCACACCTTATTTTTTTGCCATCTTTTTTTCGTACACCCCTTTTTTGTCAGTTATCTTGTGTTATTTTTAGGTTATATTTCATGTTTTTCTCATTTTTCTTTGGTGGTTTCAACTAGAAATAGTATATTTGCAGAGAAAATGTGTTTCAAACAGCACATAAGCTTAATGAATAAACATATTTATTTAATATACATAAGTTAAGATGAAAAAGTTTAAGGTTTTAGTTCTGACGGTTGTGGCAGCCCTTGCGCTGTCATCTTGCGGCACTACTCAGACGGTGCCTCTGACCGGTCGCACTCATCGCATCTCTGTATCCGATGAGCAGGTTCTCAGTCTGTCTAATCAGGAATACACAAAGTACATGGCTTCTGCCAAGAAGTCGACCAATGCAGCCAATACGGCGATGGTTCAGCGAGTAGGGAAAAGACTTGCCAATGCTGTTGAACTCTATTTGAAGCAGAATGGATTTGAAGCCGATGTGAAGAATTATTCATGGGAATTCAACCTGGTACAAGATAAGTCAGCCAATGCATTCTGTATGCCTGGCGGTAAAATTGTGGTTTATGAAGGACTTTTGCCTTATACTCAGAATGAAACCGGTTTGGCAATCGTTTTGGGCCACGAAATTGCTCATGCTGTGGCTAAGCATAGTGCTGAGCAGCTCACCAAGCAGCAGAACCAGCAAACCGGCACAAGCATCCTGGGAACTGTGTTGAACCAGACAGTAGGTAATGGTGTTGGAAATGTGGCAAGTGCAGTAGCCGGACAGTATTTCTCATTCCGCAATCTGAAGTATTCCCGTGATAATGAAACCGAGGCAGATTACATGGGGCTTATCTTCGCAGCCATGGCAGGTTACGATCCTCAGCAGGCCATTCCTTTCTGGAAGAGAATGTCACAGGGTTCAAGCAGCAATCAGAGCGATATTTTCAGTGATCACCCTTCAGACGCCAAGCGTATTGCTGCCTTGCAGAAGGAAATGCCTACTGCGCTGAAGTATTATAAACCTCAGACTACTTATAAGGTAGGTTCTACGGGCAAGACTTCTACCACCAGAAAGAAGACTACAACCCGCAGAAGATAAGGATTAGAAGAATCAAACTAAAATTGTTAAGTATGGAGTATTTATCTCATAACCTTTGGCTGATTTGGACATCGGTGATGTTCATCTGCCTCATCTTAGAGTTGTCTTCGGGCGATTTCTATGTTACTTGTTTTGCCATTGGTGCGCTCATCAGCATTCCTGTGGCATTGGTAGGAGCACCTTTCTGGGTGCAGGTAGTGGTTTGGGCAATCTGCTCCATGCTTAGCATCTGGCTGGTTCGTCCGCATCTGCTGAAATCGCTGCATAAGGGTGGGGAAGACCGCCGCAGTAATGCCGATGCGCTGGCAGGACAGATTGGGGAAGTGACCGAGATGATTCCTGCCGGAGGATATGGTAGAGTGAAGCTGGATGGAGATGATTGGAAAGCAGAAGCTCCGCATCTTGCCGAACCGCTTGCCGTAGGCGATAAGGTTCGCATCTTAGGTCACGAATCTATCATCCTCAAGGTAGAAAAAGTTTAAGTAGGAAAGTTTAGAGTCAACATTATTCACTTAATCGTATAAACATCATGAACATAGGAATTTATGTGCTGGTGGCTCTAGTAGCACTTGCACTCGTAGTAGTTAAGAAAACCATCGTTATCATCCCTCAGAGTGAGACGAAAATCATAGAGCGTCTCGGACGATATTTTGCCACGCTCAAGCCGGGTATTAATGTCATCATTCCTTTCATTGACCATGCAAAGGATATTGTGGCGATGAGAAGCGGAAGATACGTTTATACAAACAGCATCGACCTTCGTGAACAGGTTTATGATTTCGACCGCCAGAACGTAATCACCAAGGATAATATCCAGATGCAGATTAATGCGTTGCTCTATTTCCAGATTGTAGACCCATTCAAGAGTGTGTATGAAATCAACAATCTGCCAAACGCTATAGAGAAACTGACCCAAACCACCTTGCGTAATATAATAGGTGAGATGGAGCTTGACCAGACGCTTACTTCCCGCGATACGATTAACACCAAACTCCGTGCGGTTTTGGATGATGCAACCAATAAGTGGGGAATCAAGGTTAACCGAGTAGAGTTGCAGGATATTACACCTCCAGAGAGTGTGCTCCAGGCGATGGAAAAGCAGATGCAGGCAGAACGCAACAAGCGAGCTACCATCCTGACTTCAGAAGGTGAGAAGGAAAAGCAACGTCTGCTCTCAGAAGGTGAGAAGGCTGCCATCGTGAACAAGGCTGAGGCTGCCAAACAGCAGGCTATCCTGAATGCAGAAGGTGAGGCTACTGCCCGTATCCGTAAGGCTGAGGCCGAGGCTATTGCCATTCAGAAGATTACGGAAGCTGTAGGGCAGAGTACAAATCCAGCCAACTATCTCTTGGCTCAGAAATACATCAGCATGATGCAGGAAGTGGCTCAGGGTAAGGATAATAAGGTGGTTTATCTGCCATACGAGGCAACCAATCTCTTGGGTTCTATAGGAGGAATCAAAGACCTTTTTAAGGGATAAAGACCTCTGAGTCAACGGATAATGCCCTTTGGCTCAAGATTGGCTCAAAAAATAAAGAACTCTGAATATCAGTAAACTGCAAGTTCAGTAAGTAAAAATATAAAACAGGATAAAAATGAAGAAAATCTGTATCGTTGCAGGTGCAAGACCTAACTTTATCAAGGTTGCGCCCGTAATTAGAGCAATTCGTAATGCTCAGGAAGCTGGTAACGAAATCAGCTATCAGTTGGTTTACACAGGAAAAGAGGATGACCCGACATTGGAATCTTCTCTTTTCGATGACTTAGGCATTCGGAAACCGGATGCTTATCTCGGCGTAGACTGTCCAAACATGAACGAACTTACCGGACAGGTGATGGGTCAGTTTGAGCGCTATCTGCAGCAGAATGCTACAGATGTTGTCATTGTGGTTGATGATCTTGCTTCAACCATGGCTGTGGCTATTGTTACCAAGAAGCAGGGGGTGCAGCTTGCTCATATTGCAGCCGGAACCCGCAGTTTTGACATTACCATGCCAAAGGAAATCAACCGTCTGGTGATTGATGGCTTGTCAGATATTCTCTTTACCGCTGGCATTTCAAACAACAGCATCGCCAACAAGGAAGGTGCAGAATTGTCTAAGGTTTACATGGTAGGAAATGTGCTTATCGACAACATCCGCTTCCTTCAGTCTAAAATGCAGCGTCCGGAAGTCATGGACGAGTTTCATCTGAAAGAAGGTGAATATATGGTTTTGACCCTGAACCGCAAGGCCATCGTCAATAACATTGAAGAGATGAAATCGCTCATTTCTGTCATAGATGAAGAGGCGCGCCAGGCTGGAGTGAAGGTGATTGCTCCGCTTCGAGGCAAAGCCTTGGGCTTCGTGCTCGCATTCAAGGCTTATCAGGAAGAGAGTAATCATCAGAGTGGAATCCAGGTGGTTCAGCCGCTCGATTATCTGTCGTTTGCTTATCTTACAGCTCACGCCAAAGGTGTGATTACCGATTCGGGTAATGTGGCTGAAGAAGCTACCTTCAATGGGGTTCCTTGCATTACGCTCAACAGCTATACTGAGCATATTGAAACCGTAAAGGTGGGTACAAACGAATTGGTTGCTGAAGATCCGGAGTTACTGAAGCAATCTATGCAGAAACTTCTGAAGGGTGAATGGAAGAAAGCGGGCATTCCTGACAGATGGGATGGCCGCTCAGCAGAAAGAATAGTCCAGATTCTCGCTGAATAGAATCTAAACTCATAGCGTATAATCTCATGGAGAGAGATGATTCTATGTAAACTGATTCTTTTCAGAATAAACTTAGAGGTTCACTTCAATATGATTATATTGAAAAGTGAACCTCTTTCTTTTTATGCTTTATCTTTTTCTTAAGCCAAAGCACCTTTTGTTATGGGGAGCTTAATCAAAGCTACCTTTTATCTTTTTCTTAAGTTAAAACCATCCTTATCCTTAATCTTTTTCAGGTGCCTTTGGCACAGGATAGTCGTATTGCTTGAAATAGGACGGCGTCTTATTATCATACCATACTCCTTCTACGTTTAAGCCGATAGAGAAAGTCTTTTTGGAATTAGTGTATCTTACACCGGCTCCTAAAACGTTGGCGCCAGGTACTCCCATTCCGTAACCACCCGGCATGATTCCTCTTCCCATACCCCAAGGATACATTCCGTAGCCCCAAGGCGAATAGCCGTATGGGCCATAGCCATAACCGCCATAACAGCCGTAGAGAGAATTGTAATTGTTGGCAACACTAAGCTGACCATAAACGTAAGCCTCCCAATGCTCATTAAACTGGTAGCCCAGAATGCCGTAGACTCCACCATCATGATAACTGTCTCCACCATAGTTTACGTTGTTGATATAAGTACCAAGAGCCAGCCAGAGTTTGTTGTCTTTGGTGAGTGGCGTTAGGTAGGTTGCATCGATGGTCTGAGTGAAACCGCCTCTGTGAGGCACATTCTTGCCGAATGTGGCAAAGGCAGAAAGATCTACCGAGAGATTCAATCCCTTGTGCAGCCCCCAGCCATAGCCCAACGGATAACTCAAGCTGTTGGTAAGGTTGGAGATGGGATTATTATAATAGGTGCTGTCTAGCGAAGCATCACCCAGCAATCCGTTTTTGCCGAGAGTTTCTTTCTTATCTGATAGTCGGGCAGGAGTCATATATGCATTCTTCACCGGTTTTCCCTGATAAATCATAGGTTTTCCTGCCTGGTAAACCGTATCGCCAGGCAGCAACCATTCTTCGCGCGGACTGTCCGGACTGTGCAATGGTCCGAAGCTTACCTGTTGCTGTGCACTTGCTTCTGTAGTGAGGAAAGTGCAAAAAGCGATGATAATATATGTTTTTTTCTTCATAATTGATTGCATTTTCTGTCTTCTGCTGCAAAGATATGAAGAATGTATGAAACAAAGGAACTTTTCCCGCATAAAAAATCAATTTTTTAGAATAAAATCATTATCTTTGCATCCGATAACATAAATAGATGTAAAATTATACAAAAATATGAAGAAGATCATCAGATTATTGACACTCGCTCTTCTTACGGTGCCTGTTACGACATTCGCTCAGAGTGAAGGCAATCAGAACACATCAGAACCAGCCGGAAAAGTTGTGGCGTCTAAGCCCGATTCTCTGCTAGACTGGGAAACACCGCACGATCCAACTTGCCCTCAGGTGTTGCTGGAAACTACGATGGGCAACATACTCGTGGCTCTCTACAACGATACTCCCAAGCATCGGGATAATTTCCTGAAACTTGTCAATTCGGGCTATTATGACGGTTGCATCTTTCAGCGTGTCATCAAGAATTTCATGATTCAGGGTGGCGATTATTCATGCAGAAAGGTGAACATGGAAAAGCCGCAGAAGTTTGATGTAAACTATACGGTTCCGGCAGAAATCATCTATCCTAAATATTATCATAAGCGCGGACAGCTCTGTGCTGCTCGCGAAGGAGATGATGAAAATCCGACCAAAGCTTCGGCGTCTACTGATTTCTACATTACTTGGGGCAGAAATTTTTCTCCCCGGCAGATGGAATATTATGTAGAAAAACTGAAACGGGACGGCAAGTATTACGCCATTCCTTCAGAACAGTTGCAGAAGGGCTACATCAAGCATGGTGGTGTTCCTCACCTTGACAACGGCTACACTGTATTCGGAGAGGTGCTTGAAGGCATGGATGTGGTTGATAAGATTCAGAATGTGGCTACCGATAAGGCGAACAACGACAGACCTCTCACGGATGTCATCATCCTGAAAGCCAAGCAGATGAAGTAACTTTCGGATGGTAAACTGAAGAAATAAGTAATTGAGCCCATTTTAAAGGCGAAATCGATAAGTAAAAATATTAAATACGAGAGAAAAATATGAAATCATTAAAGGAATTATATAGAGTAGGTAAGGGACCATCGAGCAGTCATACGATGGGACCTCAGCGTGCAGCCAAACTTTTTCTGGAGCGTTGCCCTAACGCTTCTTATTATGAAGTAACGCTCTATGGAAGTCTGGCTGCTACGGGTAAGGGGCACATGACTGATGTGGCAATCGAAGAAGTGCTCAGACCTCATAAAACCGTAAACATCATCTGGCAGCCACAGACTTTCCTGCCTTATCATCCCAACGGAATGAAATTTGTGGGCAAGGATCTGAACGGCGATATTATTGATGAATGGACTGTTTACAGCATTGGTGGTGGAGCTATCTCTGATGGTACTGCCGGCAACGAAGAGTTGGGCGCCAAGGATGTTTATGAATTAAATAAGCTCGCCGACATCAAGCAATGGTGCTATGATAACGGACGCTCATTCTGGGAGTATGTTGAGAAATGCGAATCGGAAGATATCTGGGATTATCTCGACATGGTTTGGCAAACGATGAAGCAGAGCATCAGGAATGGTTTGGACCATGAAGGTGTTTTGCCTGGTCCGCTGAAGCTGCAGCGTAAGGCTGCCACCTATTATATAAAGGCGAAGGGTTACCGTGCTTCTCTGCAGAGCCGCGGCTTGGTTTATGCTTATGCGCTGGCTGTGAGCGAGGAGAATGCTTCGGGTGGAACCATCGTTACTGCTCCAACCTGCGGCGCCTGCGGCGTATTGCCAGCCGTTCTCTACCACATGTTTACTTCTCATGATATGAGTGAACAGCGCATTTTGAGAGCCTTGGCTACTGCCGGATTGGTGGGCAACATCGTAAAGCAGAATGCATCTATCAGCGGCGCTGATGTAGGTTGCCAGGGCGAGGTAGGTGTTGCCTGCGCCATGGCTTCGGCTGCAGCCTGTCAGCTTTTCGGAGGCAGTCCGGCTCAGGTAGAATATGCTGCCGAAATGGGATTGGAGCATCATCTCGGAATGACCTGCGACCCGGTTTGTGGACTGGTTCAGATTCCTTGCATCGAGCGAAATGCCTTTGCTGCCGCCCGAGCTTTGGATGCTGACCTCTACGCTTCCTTCTCAGATGGCCATCATACCGTATCTTTCGACCGCGTAGTAGAGGTAATGCGACAGACGGGTCATGACCTACCTTCGCTTTACAAGGAAACGAGCGAAGGTGGTTTGGCAAAGGGATTCCCAAGAGACATTTAATCATAAGATTCAATTTTCGTAAGTGAACTTCACACGCCCTGCAATAGCATAAAGCTTTGTATATTTCCTGATGCAATGAAGCTTTTGCTCTTGCTGGGCGTGTTGTATTTTGGGCCTTTCTGTCCTTCCCTTTATTTTGGCACGCTATTTGTAAGCCCCCTTGCCAAACAATAATAAAGTAAATACGAATAAAAACATTTTATATTATGGCACAGAAAGGTAATATTGGTGTAACGACAGAGAACATTTTCCCTGTCATCAAGAAATTCTTATATTCAGATCACGACATCTTCCTCCGTGAGATGGTTTCAAACGCCGTGGATGCTACACAGAAGTTGAAGACTCTTGCAGCTCAGGGTGATTTCAAGGGCGAGATTGGCGATACAACCGTTCGTATCTCTCTTGATGAGAAGGCTGGAACCTTGACTATCAGCGACCATGGTATAGGTATGACTGAGGAGGAAATCGATAAATATATCAACCAGATTGCATTCTCAGGCGTAACCGACTTCCTCGACAAGTATAAGGAGAATGCCAACGCCATCATCGGCCACTTCGGTCTCGGCTTCTATTCTTCTTTCATGGTAGCCAGCAAGGTAGAAATCATCACTAAGAGCTACAAAGAGGGGAGCAAGGCTGTAAAGTGGAGCTGCGATGGTTCACCTGCTTTCGAAATCGAAGATGCTGACAAGGCTGAGCGTGGTTCAGACATCATCCTCCATATTGCTGATGATTGCAAGGAATTCCTGCAAAAGAGCAAGATTGAGGAACTTCTGAACAAGTACTGCAAGTTTATGGCCGTGCCTGTAGCCTTCGGCAAGAAGACCGAGTGGAAGGACGGCAAGAATGTGGAGACTGATGAGGATAACATTATTAATAATGTGGAGCCTCTCTGGACCAAGACTCCTAGCACCTTGAAGGATGAGGACTACAAGAAGTTCTATCACACACTCTATCCAATGCAGG
>OLHG01001195.1_pt1 | contig 16576 bp, 13 predicted proteins | sample 1605971 | NCBI WGS metagenome assembly OLHG01 (sample SAMN03283289) | human gut metagenome | biome: human-associated habitat; material: feces | host: Homo sapiens | place: Peru | collected 2012 | reverse complement strand
CTCTCGTTTCACCGACTTTCATTATGTTTCTTTTGTGAATCAGATCAGAAAACCACAATCTTTCGTTTTATTTTTATTTCACCATGGCAGTATAAACTGAAACAAAACGAAAGATTAATATCGCAGCAATCTGAACTGGAGAGGAAAGTGAAACATCTGACAGAAATGGTGAGGCAGCACAAAGCGGGCAAAACAAATGGAATTTATGCCGTTTGTTTTGCCCGCTTTGTGCTGCATGGGGCGAGCGATGTGTCGGATGAGTATGCTCGTCGCACCATTGGGCCAGGCGTCTGCAAAGTCAACGTTGCAACCGAGTTGAAGATCGCCTTCTCTGACGCCATCAAAGCTTGGTTTGCTGAAAATCAGCAGAGCAACGATCCGCGCTTTTACATGCGGGTTGGCATGGACGCCATGAAAGAGGTGGTCAGAAGCAAAATCGCCGTCTGCGGCTCGGCAAATCGATTACGGCTACCGGCGGAGGCCTGATCCAACAGCGTATTACCTCAATATTTCAAAATAATTATAAGTCTCACAAATATGAAGGCGCGTCCTTAAACCGGGTAGCGCCTTCCATTATCCTAAAATTCGAGGTGCCCTATATGACACAAAAAAAAATCTTTTAAATCAAAATCATGGGAGTTTTTACAAAGTCTGGGAAAAACCTTTATGTTCCCGGTTTCGCTTCTTGCCTTTATGGGATTGCTGCTGGGTATCGGTAGTTCAGTCACCAGCCCTTCCACCATTACTAGTTTTCCCTTTCTGAGCGGCGAATTTACCCAGTTGACCTTTGGCTTTATCGCTATGGTCGGTGGCTTTGCTTTTACCTATCTGCCGCTGATGTTTGCCATGGCAATCCCCATGGGGCTTGCCAAGCGCAACAAAGCGGTCGCTGCCTTTGCCGGGTTCGTTGGCTACATGCTGATGAACATGAGCATTAATTATTACCTGACGGCTACCCACCAGCTTGCCGACCCCGCCACCATGAAACAGGTAGGACAATCGATCGTGCTGGGCATTCAAACCCTGGAGATGGGGGTATTAGGTGGCATTGTGGTTGGGGTTATCACCTATTTTCTGCATGACCGTTTTCAGGACACGGTTCTGCATGACGCCTTCGCCTTCTTTAGCGGCATTCGTTTCGTGCCGATTATTACCGCGCTCACCCTGTCGCTGGTGGGTCTGTTCATTCCCATGCTGTGGGAATACGTCGCGCTGGGCATCGCGGGTATTGGGCATATCATCCAGAGCACCAGCGTTTTCGGCCCCTTCCTCTACGGCGTAGGCGTGCTGCTGCTTAAACCTTTTGGTCTGCACCACATCCTGCTGGCGATGGTGCGTTTTACCCCAGCAGGCGGCATTGAAATGGTAAATGGCCATGAGGTCGCCGGGGCGCTGAATATCTTCTACGCCGAGCTCAAAGCCGGCCTGCCGTTTAGCCCGCACGTTACCGCGTTTCTGTCACAAGGGTTTATGCCGACCTTTATCTTCGGTTTACCCGCCGTGGCTTACGCCATCTACCACACCGCGCGTCCGGAAAATCGGCCGGTCATTAAGGGGTTGCTGGTTTCCGTCGTCACTGGTATTTCAGAGCCGATTGAGTTCCTGTTTCTGTTTATCGCCCCCGCGCTTTACGCCTTCCATATCGTCATGTCTGGCCTGGCGCTGATGGTAATGGCCCTGCTGGGAGTGACCATCGGCAATACCGACGGCGGCATTCTGGATCTGCTGATTTTCGGCGTGATGCAGGGAATGTCGACCAAATGGTATCTGCTGTTCCCGGTTGGTATTGCCTGGTTTGCCATCTACTTCTTTGTCTTCCGCTGGTACATCCTCAAACACAACATCAAAACGCCGGGCCGCGAGGTGGATGTTCAGGGGGCACAGCAAGCCGTCGAGGCGAACACCCGCGCGCGCGGAAAATCAAAATACGATCACGAGCTTATCCTGCGTGCGCTCGGAGGTAAAGAGAACATTGAGTCGCTTGATAACTGTATTACCCGCTTGCGTCTGGTGGTGAAAGATATGGGCCTTATCGATCAGCAGGCGCTGAAAGCGGCAGGCGCGTTGTCAGTGGTGGTGCTTGATGCGCATAGCGTGCAGGTGATCATCGGACCGCAGGTACAGAGCGTCAAAACCGGCATTGAAGCCTTAATTTAACAGGAGGAGTGATGTTTGATTTCGACAAAATCATTGAGCGTCAAAGTGATAAGTGCCGTAAATGGGACCATACCTTTGTTTGCTCGCGTTTCGGTGACGTCCCGGAGTCCTTTATCCCCCTGTGGATAGCCGATATGGATTTCACCTCACCACCTGCGGTGATTGACGGTTTCCGGCGCATCGTGGAGCACGGCACCTTTGGTTATACCTGGTGCTTTGACGAATTCTACGACGCGGTCATTGCCTTCCAGCGCAAACGTCATCAGGTTGAGGTGGAAAAGTCGTGGATCACGTTGACCTACGGCACCGTATCCACGCTGCACTACACGGTTCAGGCATTCTGCAAACAGGGTGACAGCGTGATGATGAACACGCCGGTCTACGATCCTTTTGCGATGGCGGCACAGCGCCAGGGCGTGCAGGTACTGGCTAACCCGCTGCGCGTGGAGGAAAACCGCTATCAGCTTGATTTTAATCTGATAGAAGAACAGCTTAAAACCCACCGTCCAACGCTGTGGTTCTTCTGCTCGCCACATAACCCGTCCGGCAGGATCTGGCGCGAGGAAGAAATACGCCAGGTGTCCGATCTCTGTCAACGCTACGGCACGATTCTGGTGGTCGATGAGGTTCACGCTGAACACATTCTGGATGGCAAATTCGTCAGTTGTCTCACCTCTGGCTGTGCCGCCCAGGACAACCTGATCGTGCTCACATCGCCCAACAAAGCGTTCAATTTAGGCGGGCTGAAAACCTCCTACTCCATGATTCCAGACGACTCGCTGCGCCAGCGCTTCCGCCAGCAGCTCGAGAAGAACTCCATTACCTCGCCCAATTTGTTCGGGGTATGGGGAATCATTCTGGCCTATCAACACGGTCTGCCCTGGCTCGACGCGCTGAACGGTTATCTGCAAGGCAACGCCCGGTATCTGGCGGATGCCCTCCAGACCCACTTCCCGGCGTGGAAGATGATGAACCCGGAATCGTCGTATCTGGCGTGGATAGACGTAAGCGCGGATGAGCGTAGCGCAACGCAGCTAACCCAACATTTCGCACGGCAGGCAGGCGTGGTCATAGAAGACGGCAGCCACTATGTACAAAACGGCGAAAACTACCTGCGAATTAATTTTGGCACCCAGCGCTACTGGCTGGAGCAGTCCATTAACCGAATGCTGAAAAATGACAAATAAGGATCTTACCCCGATGAAGAAAGTGCTCACTCTCTCACTGCTGGCTCTCTGCGTTTCTCATGGTGCAGCGGCAGCAAACTACGCGCTCAATAACGACAATATTGCCCTCTTGTTTGATGATACAAACTCAACGGTCGTGGTGAAGGACAACAAGGCTAACCATCCGCTCACGCCGCAGGAGTTGTTCTTTCTGACGCTGCCGGATGAGAGTAAAATCCACACCGCGGATTTCAAAATCAAGCACATCGAAAAGCAGGATAACGCGATTGTCATCGACTTTACGCACCCGGATTTTAACGTCACGGTGAAGCTGAACCTGGTGAAGGGAAAATACGCCAACATCGGCTACACCATAGCCGCCGTGGGGCAACCGCGCGACGTCGCTAAAATCACCTTCTTCCCGACCCAAAAACAGTCTCAGGCCCCTTACGTAAACGGCGCAATCAATAGCTCTCCGATCATTGCGGACTCGTTCTTTATCCTGCCGGATAAACCGATCGTGAATACCTACGCCTATGAAGCCACCACCAATCTCAACGTAGAGCTGAAAACGCCGATTCAGCCAGAGGCGCCGGTCAGCTTTACTACCTGGTTCGGCACTTTCCCGGAAACCAACCAGCTGCGCCGCAGCGTGAACCAGTTTATTAATGACGTACGTCCACGCCCATACAAGCCTTATCTGCACTACAACAGCTGGATGGATATCGGCTTTTTCACTCCCTACACTGAACAGGATGTGCTGGGGCGTATGGACGAGTGGAACAAGGAGTTCATTACGGGCCGCGGCGTGACGCTGGACGCCTTCCTGCTGGATGATGGCTGGGACGATCTGACCGGACGCTGGCTATTTGGCACGGCATTCAGAAACGGTTTTAGCAAAGTACGGGAGAAAGCCGACAGCCTGCACAGTTCCGTTGGGCTATGGCTTTCACCGTGGGGTGGCTACAACAAACCGCGCGACGTTCGCGTTTCGCATGCAAAAGAGTATGGGTTCGAAACCGTGGACGGCAAACTGGCGCTGTCGGGAGCGAACTACTTTAAAAACTTCAATGAGCGGATCATCAAGCTTATCAAAAACGAGCACATCACCTCGTTTAAACTCGACGGGATGGGTAACGCCAGTTCGCATATCAAAGACAGCTCGTTCGCCTCAGATTTCGATGCATCAATCGCCCTGCTGCACAATATGCGCAGCGCAACCCCGAATCTGTTTATCAACCTGACCACCGGCACCGACGCCAGCCCGTCCTGGCTGTTCTACGCTGATTCTATCTGGCGTCAGGGAGATGACATCAACCTGTATGGTCCCGGTACGCCGGTGCAGCAGTGGATGACCTACCGCGATGCCGAGACGTACCGCTCCATTGTCCGTAAAGGCCCTCTGTTCCCGCTGAACTCGCTGATGTACCACGGGATAGTCAGCGCCGAGAATGCCTATTACGGGTTAGAGAAGGTGCAAACGGACAGCGACTTTGCCGATCAGGTCTGGAGCTACTTCGCGACCGGCACCCAGCTGCAGGAGCTGTATATTACCCCGTCCATGCTGAACAAGGTGAAGTGGGATACGCTGGCGAAGGCTGCAAAATGGTCGAAGGAAAATGCCAGCGTGCTGGTTGATACCCACTGGATTGGCGGCGACCCAACGGCGCTTGCCGTGTACGGCTGGGCATCCTGGAGCAAAGACAAAGCCATTCTCGGTTTGCGCAACCCATCGGATAAGCCACAGACCTACTATCTGGATTTGGCGAAGGATTTCGAAATACCGACAGGAGACGCGGCGCAGTTTAGTCTGAAAGCGGTATACGGCAGCAATAAAACCGTGCCCGTTGAGTATAAAAACGCGACGGTGATTACGTTGCAGCCGCTGGAAACGCTGGTGTTTGAGGCGGTGCCCGTTAACTAAACGCTTGTCCCAATGAGCAGACCGGGTAAGGCGCAAGCGTCACCCGGCAAAACCGGCAGCAGGGGCTTATTCCCCCTGCTGTTCCAGCGCATACTTATACAACGCATTTTTCTTCACTCCGTGGATTTCTGCCGCCAACGCCGCCGCTTGCTTCAACGGCAGCTCAGCCTACAACAGCGCCAGCGTACGCAGCGCATCGGCGGGCAGTTCGTCATCCTGGACTTTATGGCCTCCAATAATCAGCACCATCTCGCCTTTGCGAGGGTTTTCATCTTCTTTGATCCACGCCAGCAGTTCGCCGACCGACGTGCCGTGGATGGTTCCCAGGCGGGTGTTCATCACATAACGGTATAGGGCATCATTCAGCGGAGCCATTAACAGGCAGCACGCGTCAACCCAGTTGGAGAGTAATGCACGACTCAGCTCGACGCCCTGACGGGCAAAAAAGAGCCAGCCCGTAGTTGTTGTTCAGAACCTTACTTACAGCTGAGAACATATCCCCGACAGGGCACTGTTCAGTCGCGGTCGGCCCCGGTTACTTTTCTCGGGAAGTCTGCTACGCATCAGAATAATACCGTGTTCTTTCTGATCCTGTTTAGCCAGGTAGCTGAGGGCGTAACGTAAGCCGTCTACCGCAGACTTATCACTATGGTGAATTACGTGATCGATACGCACCGGGTATTTGTCTTTAGCACTACACAGGTGAAAATAACCCTCCCCTTCCGTGATCCGCCTCCAGATATCTCCCAGTTGCCTGGATATCCGATAAGATTTCTTGTAACGTTGTCCATCCAGGTAGCCGATAAAATGAATATGTAGTCCCTTATTTGGTGTATATTCCATTACCCAGTAATATCCTGCCAACATCGTTTGGGCTTCGCTAAGTAAACGGTGCATTTCAATACACATACTGTGCTTACAGGAATGACCGAAACTGGGCGTGTTTTTCCTGTAGGCAAAATCAATTCTGAAAGGTAACAGTTTAGAAAAACGCTGAAACAGACCTTCCATGTGTTCATTCACATCTTTCAGAATCGCGAAATTCATTTCGTAATTGGGATTGGCATTATACATTTTATAGTCCTTACTTTATAAAACTCACAGGAAGAGGAAATTACGTAAATACTGAGAGTACAGAAACGTCGTACTACGGCATTAATAAACGAAGTAAACCGGCAGCACAGACAACCTGATAAAACTGTGTGGTATTACCGCATTGCTGTAATGAGGTAATACTTCAGAATACAGTGAAACTCTCTTAAACGGAGGACCAGTACGAATTACAATGGAAAAAACACACCTCATAGAATTGGGTTTCAGGAAGCACCATTAAATTCCTGACAGGAAGTAATCTGACATTCACAAAATTCAATATCGGGTAGCTACAGGCAACATCGCTATTAATATTGTCGTACCATTAAGTAAAGCCGAGAGAGACCACAGGTATTTAATCAGTAGCATAAAAGAATAATGGTATACAGAACATACCCACACACCATAAGAAGATTGTTCCATACAGAAAAGATCATATTTACCTATACCTATACCTATACCTATACCTATACCTATACCTATACCTATACCTATAAACTGTAACGGAGTCATAACACGCTCTAATAGTGTTCCGATACGTAACCAGTGTTAAGTACGTACAGGACAACATTACACACATAATTCACCATACAGCGTCCCCCCATATGCTTCACTGCGTAGTGTATGGAGATATATGCATTACGCACATACAGAATACTTAGCATAAAGAGGTGTGACATTACCATGTAAAGAGATAAGTTATATAACAAACACACAAACAATACGGCACAGACACACAATACCATAACTCCCACTAATAATACTAATTAACCTTAATTATTCATGGTATATGAAATCAATGTAATTCTCCTGGAACTAACTAACCTAACCAGACAGATGATCACTGTATAAAAACTTCAGTTAATACTCATTTGTTTTGTCGACTCTGTATATAATGAGTGACCAGTAATCAGGATAATCACACTTACATGACCTGTAAAAAAGAACAAGAAGAATAAGCCACTAACATAATTCACCAAACAAGATCTTACACCGAATTACAGATTATGTATTAATGTCAAAACAGGCATATTTTACAGATACAATGAACATGCAACCCATCAATCTAATAGGGGCGGTATGTACATCTGCCCATAAATGGGATGCCGCTAAGAAAACAAAACAATTAGACATAGATCACAAAAACACACCATTCTAGTTGAAAAACAAAATAAACAAAGAAATCATACCATTATAGAATTCCCTTTTGCCAGACATAGATAATACCCCTGCTAATTTTGCTAATGGTTAGCAAAATTAGCAGGGGGATATAAAGATTATTGACTCAAAACACACTCAGATGAGTTCACGACAGATCAGGGTGTTTAGCCCTGTTATCATCCTCACAAATAATGGTTAACGCATCATATATCATTCTGCGTCTGTTCCTGTTTTCGGCCTTATCGCCATACAACATCATCACATTTTTAATTTCATCGACCGGTGATTTCACATAGTGAACTAATACACCAAGCTTCTCAACACATTGCAGTAAAGTATATTTCTTACTGCCTGTGAAAAGCCCTATCATAGTTTCTTTACGTTCGCGACTGGATAATACTTTGTTTTCCATAATGACTTCAGCCAGCGTCTTACCATCATAAACATACTCTTTATCTATCAGAATATTTATCTTATCCAGCACCTTCTCTACGTCATCAAGCAAACCTGTAATATATGGGGGCGCAATATATGGTTTCGTACTGATCTTTTCAAGCATACAATTATACATCTTAATAACACGCATCAGGGTAAAATTGTTCGCATCATACTGTATTTCACCCTCCTTATATACAGGATCAATAAGTGGTATTGTTTCAATAAATGCATCCTGATAGGCTTTTACATGGTCAAGCCAATAAAACAACGAGCCATACTTTATATTTTTTCTATTTACTTTAACCTCCAGTGCTGTCCGAAGCAACGATAATGCCCCCCTGACATATCCTGAAGGTAATTCACCAAACAATCCTTTTCTTTCCATGTCATCATAATGCTGCAGCACATCATTAATTTTATTTTTCCTTATCAGACAAATGTACACCGCAAGTGTTCCGTAGCAGCTGGTCACATGAACAGCCTCATTCTGCAACTGCCCAAAATGACTTACAATCATTTTCAGATATGCGTCATCACAACCATTCTTCTCATTAATATTAAATACAAGATCTTTCAGACGGGCAATATATTCCTGAGATTTATCATCAAGTGATACATTATAACGAGCCAATGCCCCTTCTGCACTGTTTTCAAACTTATAAAACATTTCCAGTAATTTTTTTGCATAAGGCGTTGTATCCAAGCTGGTAAAGTCATAAAGATATTGCTCAGCGTAACCATATAAACCATGAGTCCAGAGCCCCTTTCTCACCAACACTCTGAGATAATATGCAAGACTTTGAAGTATCTTCGTCTTTCGTTGTATATCAAGTAAGACACTTAATGAATAAAATGCATTATAGAATTTATCAATATTCCTGAGTAATTTCTCCAGTTCATCCTTATCCAGTTTCTTCTCCCGATAATCCTTTTTATATTCATTTTTGATGGACATGATATATTGTTTCATCAGACTCTTGCTTTTCCCGTTATCCCTCCGGATAGTTCCTGTATATTTCCCCAGAGCATACAACTTTCCATTTTCATGAAAATCTTCCTTGTTGAATCCCAGTTCAGCCAGATATTCCCGAAGATAACGTTTAACAGCAGCTTCATCGCTTTCTGTATCAGTGTGATCAAGACAAGGACAATACGTCTTCTGTAAAAAATTATAAATATGATAATAAAAAGCAGAGTCATTCTCTGGTCTGTATGTATTATAAATATCTACAACAAGAAAAATAACCCCAAAAGCGCGCAGACAATAGCTGCGAAGGAATTCAGATTTTAGTATGGAATGCACTGGATAAGAATTCATCATGTAATAAAAATGTTCATACCGGGCATATATGATCCGCCGTTGCTCCTGACTATACACCCCTTCTGCATCAATAATACGACTGATCGCATTATAACGTTGATCCCAGAATTTTTGATGCATTTCGAAATTAGTGCTCTTCCGCTTGTGTGCCGGGTTCTCGCCTTCCCTGAACAACCCCAGAACAGTACAAATATCATACAACAGATTTGTAAATGTGCGCATATGCTGTGCTCTCCGGTTGGTTTGCATTTTATCGCAGGGGACATTCCGACCTTAAGCTATCAAACTGATACCACAACGTGCAACGCATATGGAGAACAATATGTCAAATCAAACCGGACAGCTTGGCACACCTTCACGCATCCTGCGTATGGCTGAACTTACCCGGCTGCTGGGTATATCCAGGTCCACGATTTACGTGAAAATAAATCCGGCCTCGAAATACCACGACCCTACCTTTCCCAAACCGATAAGGCTTGGAAGTGCATCCGTTGGCTGGCGGGCATCTGCCATCGATGAGTGGCTGACGTTACATACGGCACCAGCCTGGTCTGAACCTGAAAACAAACAAAAGGAACTTAATGATGACGACAAAACTATCACTCCCTGAACTTGACATAACTAAACTGCCTGACAGGAGCCAGGCATTACTTAATGAAATGCATGAAGAAACGGGAATAAGCCGTGAAATACTGCTGTCTGTTATGCTAACGGTCAAGGCTGCCTCAGTCCAGGATACGCATGAAGTTGAACTTTCCGGAGGACAGCGTACCAGCCTTCAGATATTTATGTGTCTTTCATCAGCATCAGGCAGTGGAAAAACCTCTGCCTGTGCAAAATTAATCGCTCCTGTTCATGAAACAGAAGAAGAACTACATCAGGCATATATCGACGATAAAAAAAACTATGACCGAATGATGGAGATGTGGACAACAGATAAAAAAATACTGGAGCGGAGATATAAAAAGGAAATGGAAAGATCCCCGGAAAATGCTGCTGCTGCACGAGCAGCACTTGAAAAGTGTATAGCAAATAAACCCGAACCTCCCGTACAACAGGTTCTCATCGTTAATGACGCGACACCAGAAGGGATAGCTTTGAAACTCAGCCAGTCACCCTCTCTTCTGTTGCTGTCTGATGAAGGAGGTACTATTCTGGATAAGCGTTTCGAACGCAAATCGGCACTGTACAACACATTATGGAGTGGGCAACCAGTCAACGTTGAACGGGCATCCAGACCCGGGTTCCGGCTGAATGATGTCCGTCTCACTATACTTATACTGACTCAACCGGTAATATTTAATAAGTTTTTTACTCTCACTGGCGATCAGATCCGGGGCAATGGCTTTCTGGCCCGGTTGCTATTTTGCGAACCCGGAGCAATTAAAATAATGACGACAGAACCGCATACTGCCACTCCTGTTGTGACGCAACAATGTGCAAGCTGTTTTCGTAAGAAAAGTTTTGGCAGTCAGATCAGAGACTCTCTGAGAGCATCCAGAGAAAGACGTGCAAAAAGTAAAGAGCGCATCTGCATGACATTATCAAATGCAGCATCCCGCGCACTGGAGCGCTTTCACAAAGAAAATATGGATACTGTCAGACAGAATCCTCATATGGGTACTTTTGAAGACATTATTGTCAGAAAAAGAGAGCAGGTTGTCAGGATAGCAGCACTTCTGGAACTGGAGAAAGATCCAGACTCGACAGTAATAACGCTGGAAAGTACTAATAGCGCCATTTATCTCATTGAATTTTATTTCAAGCATCTTATATATAAACTTGAATCCCTTCGGGAAATATCCCCGGCTGAGAAACTTGATAAATGGCTTCAGAAAAGAATTATCACAACAGCAGGTTACATATTCCAGAAAAGTTATATTTTACAATATGCCCCATATGCTCTCAGGAAAAAATGTGTTCTGGATGAAGCACTTGACATACTGGCGGAACAAAGGAAAATAAGGATTGATGATAACCTGGTTGTTTATATAGGAAACACGATTACACCATCCGAACTGGCAAAAAAACTAAATATTCCTGCATTCGATGCCGGAGTTTTCATTTGTGATCATCAAAACATACTGAAGTATCACCGAAACAGACTATAGATACTATCGGACAAAAAATAAATTATCACAAGTGTATTATTCGTTATAATAATGAATAATCGTTATCTGAGTGCAATGCCAGGTTTTCATTACGAACTGGCATTGCATTTATTTTTCAAAAAAGAAAGCAGTAACCATTTGGCTACTCTGAGTATGCCAGTCCATGAAACTAAGCGAATTCCTTAGTGTTTTTAGCAAGTTGAGACATCACATAATCCGCCCATGCCTGCATCATCGGTACACGCTGCTCCAGTAGATCAGTACGATGATATGCCGCCTCAACCTTATTTTTCAGCGTATGAGCGAGCGCCCTTTCCGCCAGATCCCGCGAATACCCCTGTTCACTACACCAGTCCCTGAATGTTGAGCGAAAACCATGTGCCGTGGCAACTCGCCCCGGTATATCACTGATGGCTTTCTTTTTACGCAGAAAACTCGTCAACACCATATCGGAAAGGATCTGCTGCTTTCTGGGAGAAGGAAACACTAGTTCATCATGCAAACCACGTATATTTTCCAGAATGTGAATGGCCTGCCGGGATAAAGGAACACGATGCTGTATCCTGGCTTTCATTCTTTCTGCGGGTATAGTCCATATCCGCTTATGAAAATCAATTTCAGCCCAGCGCATTCCCCTGGCTTCGCCCGAGCGGGTTGCTGTAAGTATCACCATTAATAACAGTGCCCGGGTAACATTATAAGGTTCATCTGTATACACACTGGTCGCCACAAAAAGCGGTAACTGCCTCCAGGGCATTGCGGGTTGGTGTTCATCACGTCCTCTTGTCTGCTGAGGAAGCAAATGGTCAACCACATCAACAGGGTTTGCCACACAAAAACCGTGCGCCCATCCCCACTGCATAACAACATGAATGCGCTGTTTAACCCGGCTTGCCGTTTCTGACAAGGTTAACCAGACTGGACGCAGTGTTTCTGCCACGTCCGCAGCCGTAATCGAATCCAGCGTTTTTGCTCCCAGTTGAGGAAACGCGTAATTCTCAAGCGTCGATAACCACTGCCTTACATGTTTTGGATTTTCCCATCCAGGAGACAGTTCTGCATGTACACGCCTGGCTGCATCGGCAAATGTTGGGATAACGACTTTCTCAGATTCAGCCTTTTTAATCTCCAGAGGATCATCACCTGCAGCAAGTTGCTCTCGCATTATCCGGGCAGCACGTGCAGCTTCAGCAATACTGACCTCAGGATAAGTTCCCAATCCAGCATTACGCCTTTTTTGTGTCATCGGACTTACATAACGAAAAACCCATTTACCCCGCCCTTTTACTGAAGAAGGATGAAGGGTCAGTCCTGTAATTCCCCCATGGGGCAATGGTTTGTCATCAGGTTTGATATGCCTTGCTTTAGTATCCGTCAATACTGCCATACGCTAATTCCTGTTACTCTGGTATGCCATCCAGTATGCCATTAGTCTCTCGCTTCACTAAGAATACATTAGATAATATCGGACAGCAAAAAGTGTAATACATTGTTTATAATGAAATTATATAACACCCCCGGATTAAGTCAGATTTATTTCCGGCGGTCCCCCTCACCGCCATATTTAAAGAAGAGCTCGTACGAAAGTACGGGCTTTTTTTCGTATATTGCACACACCGGGTGTCCCCGCCCACGTCTGTTAGGGCGAGGGGAAATCGTGCACATCAACTGTCTGATTACTCAGTCAACAATCAAAATGCGCAAGAGAGTACAGAACATATATGTATTATCTGGTCACTTTCTATCACTTCCTCACTTATTAAAATGCCCCCAACGGAAATACATGTCACATGCCATCATAAAATCGTTATGCCAGAGGAATCGACAATAGAAAAAATAGTAAATTAAGCACGGTACATAGCAGAGTAAAAAATAGGCTTCAAACCAAATCCGCCATTCCACAAGCGTTGCCAATACCGACACCAGCGTAATCCACATCACTTCAATAACCAGCAATATGAATAACCGAAGCCAAAGCGGATTGGCAAAAAAGGTCGACAACGCATTTTCACTGGAGAAAAAGAGATCGATTTCCTGCAAAAAAAGCCTGCCCAAAAAAGCGTACCGCCTGGAGAAGCGCAGAAAAAACAGATTAATCGCCAACACTACGCCACAAAGAATGAGCAATGCAATTATCGATTTAAACGTTAACCACTGCCCCTCTATCACAAAAGAATCACTGTTACGCAACGGGCTGATAGTAAGCAAGTTAACAACCGTTGAGATGCACACCGAAAGCAGCACATAGCGAGTCAGACTTTTATATTTTACTTTTTTCGCCACTGAAATAGCGACCTGCTTGACATAACTGGTGCGGATCATCCGAAACAACAGAAAGATAACCAACGGCCCAAGTAACGAAATCAGGAACAGCGCATATAACGAGGGTAGACGCTGGTATAGCCCCCAACTCATTGCACTCAACATGATTAACGACAGAAATCCTGCCACCAGAGGTTGCGTAAGAAATAATTCTATTTTGTGGTTCTGCTTTTTCTTAAACCACGAAAAATCGATATTCTTCGTGACGCATTTATAAGCCCAGTACGCCTTGAGATCAAAAATAAAATTATACAGCACCAGGGCCAGAATCCCACTAACGACACCAATATCCTCTGATGGAAAAGTAAATCCTGCATTTTTCCAATAAAAGCCTATCAGAATAAGTCCAATAGCATAAATGTATATCAGACTTCGTTTATCCTGAAAGCGAATAAAAGTTAAATAATCAGGAATCATTTGAATACCTTCGCATCAGTAAATGCTTTACGACAATGCATAACTCGTTGCTGATCCACACCAGCAAAATCGTTTAACATATTCCCCAAATAGGGCTTATTACTTATTTCAAGGAAGGCTACCGAGGTTGGCATATTCAGAAATGTATCGAGAGATTCAGTCCATTTCACCGTATGAGTTAAGTGTAATGAGAGATTTTCTTTGATAATTGACGGAGCGACCTCGCTTTTTGCTGTTACGTTCATCAGAACCTGATGCTCTGGCGAAGCGATATCCAGTCCGGCAAGATAATCGCGCATTGCCTGAACGCCGTCTTCCATCAAACGCGTGTGCCAGGCACCGCTCACACCGAGTTTAACCGGTTCGTATCCAGCGGCCATCAGCAGCGTGGCAAATTCATTCAACGCAGCCTGCGTTCCCCCAATAACCTGCTGGCGCGGCGTGTTATCACAGCTAATATCCAGCGCAATGCCTGATTCCGTAATCATCGTCTGCAGTTGTTCGCGGTTGATGCCTTTAACCGCCAGCATTGCGCCTTTATTTCTCTGGCTTTCGTCATGCATCAGGCTGGCTCTGAAGTGAATCATGCCAAATAGCGTCTCAAGAGAAATAGCTCCAGCGGCGTAGAGCGCACTGTATTCACCAACGCTGTGTCCGCAGGAGCCCACAACCGTTAAATTCTCAAGACGCTCGCGGCACAGGGTATAGAGCGTTACATTAATTGCGGTCACCGCCAGTTGTTGTACCGTCGTTTGAATAAGGCGATTCATCGGCCCTTTCTGACACAGGCGACGCAGGTTCAGTCCGGAAATATCGCTGGCACAATCCCAGATATGTTTTGTACTGGCGTTGAGATCCCAAAGATCGCTGCCCATACCAATAACCGGATTACCCTGACCGGCAAAAAGCAGTACTGTCGGTTGTGAAGCATTATTCATCATCTCTTTATCCTTATAGATAGTATTTAAAGCCCAAATAAAGGCCTAACGTGTCGCCAAAAAGCGCAAATTCAGAATACCGACTTCCCAGCGCGCTATAGCCACCGGCATAGGCTTCAAGCTGGTTACTGATAGCGCTGAGCGGCGTGGAATAATGCAGGCCCAGCAACGTGCTGCCATCAATGAGATTGACCACCAGCGAAGGCTGCAGCGTCGACTCTCCCGCTAGCGGCAGACTGGCCCAGGCGTTCAGATAGTGCTTACCCTGCAGCATCCCCTGATTGGCGGTATTGCTGATTTCTGAAGCCATCAGGTATTTGTAAGAATCAAATGCCTGATCCAGTAGCGCATAGCCGGTTGTGGTATTGAGGAAGTCAATTAACTCGCGCTGCTGACGCTGTTCAGCGCGCGAATAACCCTCGCTCTGAAAGTAATACTCAACGCCAAACACGCTGAAATTATCACTGGTGTACTGCCCACCCAGCGCCAGCTCCACGCCGCTTTCATCTTTCGTTTCATAGAGCGAATCCGGAAACTGATATTCCTCGACCTGCGCCGTCTCACGGTGGGAAAGATGCCGCCATTGCTGGGAGCGGTGGTAGGCTGCGTCGACATTCAGCGTAAGCTGCGGGGTGTAGTGATAACTGTCAGACAGCGCGAGTGACGGCGATGGCCCGAGCCGCACATTGACTGTCGGCGTGTGCTCACCAAAGCGATGGTCGCTGTAGCTCAGCAGATAGGCTTCATCGCTGTTTCCCTGCTGATTAGCAGACCAGTTGCCAGACGTCACATAGCGTTTGTCGATGGTGGCTAACTTCGGTATGACGCTCGCCGAAAACGCATAATCGCGTGTATCCACGCTCATTTTTGCGCCCCACGATGACGCCTGATACGCTGATGTCATTTTGGGATCGTGCAAACGCGTCGACTGGAAGCCGGTGTAATAATGCGTTTGCAAATCAGAAGGCGAACGCAAAAAGAACATTCCTGACGGCGCGGCAAATTTGCCTGCTTCAAATTGAACGCTGTCCGAAGCGCTATAGACCAGACTGAGGCGGTTAATTAACGCACGTGTGCGGCTATCATCCGTTTCGAATTTCCCTGCGGGTTTAAGCGCATATTCGTTTATTCCATACAGATTGAGCTTAAGTTCCAGCGTATTGTCGATTATCGAACAACCGCTGTTGATGCCAATCCCCGCCTCCTGATAACCGTTGTGACGTGTGTAGGGATTTTTGCCTGCAATCTGCCAGGCCGAAGCCTGTTTATTGACATAAGACACTTGCTCGTAAAGCGTCACATCGCTGTTTTGTGCCACCTCGTCACCTGACAGGCAATCCGCCTGTAGCGTCAACGGCAGCGCAACACACAGCAACGAAGAGATCTTCAGCCTGCGTTTCATTTCGCACCTCGCTGAATATACTCTTTGGTGAAATGAAACTCCGGCAGCGATTCCAGACGAACATCGCTGTACTCCATCACTGAATAGTTATTGCCGTGACGGACATCGGTAACGGTTATTTTCATGG
>OLHG01001192.1_pt1 | contig 16594 bp, 11 predicted proteins | sample 1605971 | NCBI WGS metagenome assembly OLHG01 (sample SAMN03283289) | human gut metagenome | biome: human-associated habitat; material: feces | host: Homo sapiens | place: Peru | collected 2012 | reverse complement strand
ATAATAACCCCCCCCCCTAGTACCATATTAAATACAGGTTGAGAATAGGTATTTACTGGTGTTATTGGGGTATGTTTCATGTTTTCACTTCCTTGTCTTTACTTGGTTACTTCTGTAACCTAATAAAATAATACCATTTTTTCTTTAGTATTTCAACACTTATTTATATAAAAATCTATAGTATATTAAAAAAGTGTACATTTTTATATACACTTTTTTATATATTTTAGTATGAAATTAACAATTTATGACTAATTCGTTATTTATGTAGTCTACTGTAATAGTAGTATTTGGTTTTATTTCATTATTTATTAATTTTTTAGCAATTAGAGTTTCTAATTTATTACTAACTAATCTTTTTAAAGGTCTTGCACCAAAGTATTCATCATAACCATTATCTATAAAATATTTTTTAGAATTATCTGTTAAATTTATTTTTACATTTATATCTACTAGTCTTCTTTCAATTTCTTTAATTATATTATCAAGTATTTGTTTTAAATCTTCTTTAGATAATTTATTAAATATAATTATTTCATCTAATCTATTTAAAAATTCTGGTCTAAAGTATTTATTTAATTCTTCTTTTACTTTACCTTCTTCATTATTAATAATGAATTCACTACCTACATTTGAAGTCATTATTATAATTGTATTTTTAAAGTCTACTGTTCTGCCATTAGAGTCAGTTAGTCTTCCTTCATCAAGTATTTGAAGAAGTAAGTTTAATACATCAGGATGTGCTTTTTCTATTTCATCAAATAGGACTATTGAATAAGGATTTCTTCTTACTTTTTCAGTTAGTTGTCCTCCTTCTTCATATCCAACATATCCAGGTGCTGCACCTATTAGTCTAGAGACTGAATATTTTTCCATATATTCACTCATATCTATTCTTATCATATGATGTTCATCATCAAATAGTTCATATGCTAAGCTTCTTGCAACTTCTGTTTTACCTACACCAGTAGGGCCTAAAAACATAAATGAGCCAATTGGTCTATTTGGATCTTTTATTCCACTTCTTGATCTTATTATTGCATCACTTACAAGTTTAAGTGCTTTTTCTTGACCTTTTACTCTTTTGTTTAAGTTTTCTTCAAGATTTAGTATTTTATCTTTTTCACTACTCATAAGTTTAGTTATAGGAATATTTGTCCATTTACTTATAACAGATGCGATATCTTCACTTTTAACTGTGTCTGAAAGTATTCCTTCTTTACTTTTTTTAGATAGTTCTTCTAATTTACTTTGTAAATTAGGTAGTATTTCATTCTTTATTCTAGCAGCTGTTTCTAGATTATAACTACTAGTAGCGCTTTCATATTCAAAAGTATATTTTGATATATCAGATTTTACTTTCTTTATTTCTTCGTTTATACTTTTTTCTTCTTTCCATTTAGAACTTAACTCTTTTTCTTTTTCTTTTAAAGATTTAAGTTCTATATCTATCTTTTCAAGTCTTTTTATAGATAGTTCATCTTTTTCTTTCTTTAAAGCCTCTTTTTCTACTTCAAGAGTTAGTATTTTTCTAGTTGTTTCATCAAGTGAGGTTGGTACACTATCCATCTGTACTTTTATAGTAGCGCATGCTTCATCTACTAGGTCAATTGCTTTATCTGGTAAAAACCTATCTGTTATATATCTATTTGATAAAGTTGCCGCACTTACTAATGCTTTATCTTGAATAGTTACCCCATGATATATTTCAAATCTAGTTTTAAGTCCTCTTAAAATAGTTATAGTATCTTCAACAGTAGGTTCTGAAACTATTACTTTTTGAAATCTTCTTTCAAGTGCTCCATCTTTCTCAATATACATTCTATATTCATTTAATGTAGTAGCACCTATTACATGTATTTCACCCCTTGCTAACATTGGTTTTAAAATATTACCAGTGTCCATAGCGCCTTCTACTGCTCCTGTTCCTACAATTAAATGAATTTCATCTATAAACATTATTATATTGCCTTCACTTTTTTTAACTTCATCTAAGACTTTCTTTAGTCTTTCTTCAAATTCTCCTCTATATTTAGCGCCTGCAATTAGTGAAGCCATGTTAAGTTCCCAAACTATTTTATCTTTTAAACTTTCAGGAACATCACCTTTTACTATTCTTTCAGCCAAGCCTTCCACTATTGCTGTTTTACCTACACCAGGTTCACCTATTAGAACTGGGTTATTTTTAGTTTTTCTTGATAGTATTCTAGTTATTGAACGAACTTCTTCATCACGTCCAATAATAGGATCTATCTTTCTTTTTTTAACTTCCTCATTTATATTACGCCCATATTTTTCTAGAACGTTTTCATTTTCTTCATTATTCATATTAAACATATCTATCCCTCCTTACTTCACTATATTATTATACTCAAAAAATTAGCACTTGTCAAGTGTGAGTGCTAATTTATTAATTATTTATAATTCTATTATTATAACCTTTATAAACCATTTTTATTATGTAAATATATATTAATAAATCAACCTGATTAGAATTTTTTTTAATTCTTTTCATAAAATTATTTAGGTGACTATAGTGAAAGATAAAGTACTCTACTACACTACAATTGGTTTAGCTTTGTTTGGACTTATTATGATTTATTCAAGTAGTTATGTATGGGCAGAGTTTAAGTTTAATAACCCATATAAGTATTTAATAAATCAAGGAGTTTTTTTAGTAATTGGCATTATTCTTATGACTATAGTTGGTAAGATAGATGTTAGTCTTTATAAGAAGTATTCTAACGCTCTTTTACTTTTAACTTTTGTTTTATTAATTTTAGTTATTATTCCAGGAGTGGGCGTTGTTAGAAATGGTAGTAGAAGTTGGTTTGGTATAGGTTCATTTGGTTTTCAACCTAGTGAGATATGTAAGTTATCTTTAGTTATATTTGTAAGTAAGTATTTATCTAGAAATGATACTGATAAGAAAGTTACAAAAAAGTTTGTTTTTCCTATTTTAGGAGTTATTTTGCTTTTCTTTGGTTTAATTATGTTAGAGCCTGATTTTGGAAGTGGTGTTATTATTGTTTTCTCTTTAATATGTCTAATTTTTGTAACTGGCAGTGATTTAAGTATTTTTATAAAACTAGGCTTACTTGGACTAGCTGGAATAGTTGTTCTTATTTTAATAGCGCCTTATAGATTAGAGAGAATTACTTCATTTTTAAATCCATGGAGTGACCCTCTAGGTAGTGGCTTTCAAATTATACAAAGTTTATATGCAATTGGGCCAGGTGGCTTACTAGGACAAGGACTTTTTTCTTCAAGACAGAAACACTTTTATTTACCTGAACCTCAAACAGACTTTATTTTTTCTATTATAAGTGAAGAGTTTGGTTTTTCAGGAGTTTTAATTGTTAGTACTTTATTTATGATAATCTTTTATAGGGCAATTAAAATTGCTCTTAAGACTGAAGACTTATTTAAGAAGTATTTAGTATTTGGTTTATCTTTTATGTTAATTTTTCAAACTCTTTTAAATTTATCAGTTGTAGTTGGTTTAATTCCAGTTACTGGTGTTACTCTTCCATTTATTAGTTATGGAGGAAGTAGTTTACTTGTTAGTTTTATTATGATAGGTATTATTTTAAGCAGTAAGGAATGAAAAAATCTCGAGTTAATCGAGATATTTTTTTAGTACTTTGTTTTCATTCATTAGACTATATCTTTCGTTTTGATATTTAAGTATTGTATCAGGATTATATACTATACTAAGTACTATTTGATCATTTTTATCCATATAGTCAAATTTATATTCCCTAGTTGGTTCATTAAAGTTAGTATTAAATTCACTTTCTATTACAAAGTTAGTAAGTTCATTTACTTCTTTTTCATCTGTTATTTTCATTATTTCTTCATACATATCAAGTTCTCTATTTATTTTATTTATTTTTATATATGTAACAGTTTTTAAACTTTCATTTAAACTACCTATTAGTTTATCTTTATCAATTATATTTTTACAGAAATGGTCTTCATATAGCATATTTTTATTTCCAATGTATATATCTTTATTACCACTTATTGTATTACATACTAGTATGTTATAATTTTCGCTTTTATACATGGCACTTCCACCATCATCATATTCACTTGTTTTTTTATAACTCTTTATTACTTTATTTATAGTACTAAATACATCTTTATATGTGTTTAATTCTTTATCATTATATTTAAAACTATTAATTCCATATAAGTATACATTTCTATTTTTACTAGAATAATATAAAGTTTCTAAAGTACTAGTAAGTTCTGGACATTCTTCACATTTTTTAGTATTTCTTCCTATTATAAAGCCTAAAGTGATACCACCAAAAAGTAAAGTAATTATTACTACGAAAAGAATTACATAGTCCCTTTTATTCATTTTAATTTCCTCTTTTCCTTTCATATCATCACCATCCTTACTTTAATATTACTAAATATTTATTAGTATGTCAAATAATTTTTTTATTTTAAAGGAGTATAGCTTTTACATCCATACTCCATAATATATAGCGCCCATTCCTAGCATAAAACCTACTATCCAAAATAATTTTACGATATCAGTTTCTTCCCATCCTAATTTTTCAAAATGATGATGTAGAGGTGCCATTAGAAAAACTTTTTTACCAAATTTCTTAATAGCAATTATTTGAATAAAACTTGATAAAGTTTCAGCAATAAATACACCACCTATTACAGCTAAAGATAATTCGTGTTTAGTTAAAATTGCTACAGCAGCAAGAGTTGCTCCTAGACCTAAAGAACCAGTATCCCCCATAAATACTTTAGCTGGGTGCGAATTGTACACTAAAAAGCCTAATAAACTACCCACTAATATAAAACAGAAGATTGCTATTTCTTGGTATCCTTCTATCCAGTTACTTCCCCAAGATATTATACCAAAACTTAAAAATGCTATTGCAGATAATCCTCCCGCTAATCCATCTTCTCCATCAGTTATATTAACAGCATTAGATGAACCAACAAGTAAAAATAATATAAAGAACCCATAGAACCACTTAAGATCTACATCAAAATTTAATGATGTTATAATTAAATGTGTACTTCCACCATTTTTCATATAAATATAAAAGAATACTACCGCAATTATTATTTGTACAATTAATTTTTGTACTATAGATAATCCATCGTTATGATGCTCTTTTATTTTTTTTAAGTCATCTGCAAGTCCTAGTAAACTATAAGACAAGAATACAAAAAGAATTATGATTAAAGATGATGTTATCTCTAAAGAACCTTTTATATAAAGTAAAATCATTGCTACTATTGTAGGAATTATAAATATTAATCCTCCAACAGTAGGTGTTCCTTCCTTTTTTAAATGTACACTAGTAATGTATCTACTAACACTTTGCCTAAAGTTTAATTTTCTTAATAATGGAAGTAATATTAAACCCATAAATACTGATAAGAAAAAACCAAGCATTAAACCTAAAATTGATTTTGCTAATATAAGCACATGAATCACTCCTCACTCTTTAATTATACTTTTTTTTATGTAATTAATCAAATATTATATTTAAAAGTTAAATTACTTTAACAATAACTTTACGCTTGATGCCTCTTTTACTCTTTTTAAAGGATATGGATTTTGCATAACTACTGTTTCCCCACTTCCAGAATATTCTACTTTAAAACCATTTAATTTTTGCTTAGCTTCCTTAAGAGATAATCCTCTTACATCAGGAACAGTTACATATTTAGTTTCATACCATAAGTATTCCTTTGGAAGACCTTCAGTACTTTCTTTTAAATTATACAAATTTATAATTTCATTAAATATATTTTTTGCAATAGGTGCTGAAGCAGTTCCACCATACTGAGTTACCCCTTTTGCTCCATCAAGCGCTATATAAACAACATAGTTTGGATTATCAGCAGGCATAAAACCAATAAAAGATAGTATATAATTACCAATCATATATTTACCATCACTTCCAACCTTTTGTGCAGTTCCTGTTTTACCTCCTATTCTATAACCTTCTATATACGCATTATGTCCGCTTCCTTTTGCCACAACACTTTCAAGAGCATATCTAACTAATTCACTTGTTTCTTTTTTTATTATATTTTTATTCTTTAAATTAGGTTTAGTTTCTTTTATTAATGTTTTAGTCTCAGGTTCACTTATACTTTTAACAACAAATGGAGTATACATATTACCATCATTTATTATAGCACTTACACTTTGTACTTGTTGAAGAGCAGTAACACTTACTCCTTGTCCAAATGAAGTTGTCGCAAGTTCAAGAGGACCTACTCTGTCAAGATTAAATATAATACCTTTACTTTCTCCATTTAAATCAATTCCAGTTTTCGACCCAAAACCTAATTTATCTATATAATCAAACAACGTTTTCTTACCAAGTTTATTTCCCATCACCACAAACCCAGGGTTACAGGAATTTTCTACTACTTCCAAAAATGTTTGTAATCCATGGCCTTTATGTTTCCAGCAGTGAAGAGTACCCCCTTCTACATGGATAGATCCAGTATCATAATATGTATCTTCAAAAATATTAACTTTTCCTTCATTAATTGCGGCTGCTAAAGTTAATATTTTGAATGTACTTCCTGGCTCAAAACTACTCCATATTGCTAGATTTCTGTTAATAGTTTCAACACTGTAATTTTGATAATTACTAGGATTAAATGTTGGTCTATTACTCATAGCAAGTATTTCACCATTTTTAGGATTCATCACTATCCCAATTGCCCCTTCAACATTATATTTTTTTTCTGCATTTGTTAATTCATTTTCCAGTAATAATTGAAGTTCTAAATCAATAGTTAAATTTATATCCATACCAGATGTAGGCATTTCATAAACTTCAGGTAAACTTAATTTTTTACCTTTACCATCGGAAAAATATTTAATACTTCCATCAGTACCAGTTAAATATTTATCATATAGAAGTTCTAATCCACTTAAACCCTGATTATCTATTCCAACATAACCTATTACGTGAGAAAGCGTTTCTTTATATGGATAACTCCTCTTTGTTTCTTTAAGTAAATAAACTCCATCATAGTTAAAACTATTTATTTTTTCTGACACATCGTAACTTAAATCTCTTCCTTCAGGATGCACTCTTTCTATTGAAACTTTTTTACTTACATGTTTATACATTTCTTCATAAGAAACACCTATTATAGAAGCTAAATTTCTTGCCACTTCTTCCTTATTCTTTATTTGATTAGGTATTAACACAAGAGTAGAAGTAGTTACATTACCTGCAATTACTTTACCATTTCTATCAAGTATTCTTCCCCTTTCAGCACCTACAGGAAGATTCCTGCTCCACAAGTTTTCAGCTAAAGTATTTAACTTTCTATATTCTATTACTTGTGAATAAAACACTTTTATAATAATTAATAAAAATACAAAAGTACAAATTAAAAATATTAACTTTATCCTGTTATTTTGCATACTTTGGAACACTATTATCACCAATTAATTTTATGCTAAAAAAAAAGAAAAAAGAAATTATTTGTTTTATAATTTCTTTTAACTATTTATTAAATCTCTTAATTTGTTTATTTGTCTATTTAATAAAATACATAACATATTTATTCTAGAGTTAGAAAACTTAGTAACACTTTGATATTCATGGAGTAAATTATCAAACCACTCTACTAAACCATCTAATTTATTAACATCTATTCTTTTTATATCTTTTACCACTTTTATTATTTCATCAAATGGTTTTACTTCATAGAAAAATCTTCCTTCGCCACTTATAGCTATTTCTTCCTCATCATAATATTCAATATTTAAACTCTGCCCATTATCATATATAGGTGCACATGATATCCACTTTAAAGTATCAACATTTCTTATAATTCCAAAATTATTTAAATGTCTATCTTCATTCATTATTAGAAAATCTAATATATACATATTTTCCATTTCTATTCTAGCATTTTTAATACCATTTTCTTGTAGCAAATTAATATAATCTTCATAATCATTTATATTATTATGTCTTTCCATATTATTTCTTATTTGATGACAAGTAATTAATTCTGTTTCTTTATTTATAAAGCATGGACACTTCGATACTATGACATCTTTATAAATATCTAGAGTATATTCTACATGATTAAATCCAAGTCTTTTACATATTTCACTTGCTAGCACTTCATTAAAAGGCTGGAGTAATTCATTTTTGTAACCTGATTTAAGTAAGTATCTAACATTATTTTCAATTATCCATGCTTTTTTAAGCATTCCATCAGTTGTATTATTAGGCGACTTTAGTGATGAAGCTTTTACTAATATGTTACTATTTTTAGATAAAGATGCTTCTAAAAATTCACTATAATCAAAGTCGTTATCAAAAAAATTAATGTCTTCATATCTTATATCTAAGTCATATGGTTTTATATAGTATTGATCAGATAGTGATAAACTAAATGATTTGTTTAATAATTCATTGGGTGCATTTATATTTAATCTATGAAGTAATATATCTAGTTTATCTCTCCATTTTGGAATTCCACGGCTAGAGAACCATTCTGAAAGATTAGTTCTAAAGGAAGCATCATTAATATTATTTTCTTTATAAAAACCTTTTAAAATATAAGGTGCATAGTCTATATTATAAACATCATAAACTTCTGTAAATACAGCAGTTGCTTCATCATATAGAGCTGATAATACTTTTACATTTTTATTCATTAATATACATTTCATAATGTTTCCTTTCTTTAGGTATATTATAAACTATATTTTGTTTATAGTCTATTCTTATTTATTATAATTAAAGGTACTATTATTTCATCTTCTGTGTAACCTGCATGTTGTGACTTTAATACCTCAGTACCACCATATATTAAAGCTTTATTTGTTTTAGCAATTGCTAAATAGTCTCCTAGTATATCTCTAAACACTTCATTTTCTTCTCCATTACCAAATAGACAAGAATTTATTACATCTTCTTTAGTAAATAAATCAAAGTCATTACTAAAGTATTTATTAAATATTATAGGAAATTCTTCTTTTTTATTTTCTTTTATAAAAAAGTTTACTGCTCTTGCTTCTAAAGAAGTATTTCTTTCTAAACAAGAAACTATATCTTTATATTCATCTAAAAATATATTTTCTACATTTATGTGTCCATGATCTGCTACTACAAATATCATAGTATTATTTACTTTATTAGAAAGCTCTTCTATTTTATTATTTATATCTTTTATTACTTCTTTTACTTCTTCTTTATCACTACCTACTTCATGCATTAAATGATCTGGGTTTTCATTATATGCATAAATAAATTTCTTACCTTCTTTTTTACAAAGATCTTCTATAGTATTATACATATCATTAATATCTTTATAAGCATTTTCTCCAAATGGGAATAATGTATAAGAGGAAAACTCTCCTTTTTCATTTATTTCATTCATTATTGATTTAGTTATCATGTGTTTCTTTTTATATTCTATTGCTTCTTTTAAAGGAGTAAATGTTTCATCACCTTTTTCTGAATTTAAGAATGTTGTTATAGTTTTATCTATACCTTTATAATACATATCCCATCCTAGCATAGCAGTTTCTACTGGATTTAAACCAGTCATCATACTAGTAGTCGCGGCAACAGTTGTGGCAGGAAATACTGTAGTTATTTTTTTATATCTATGTTTTATTAAAAAGTCTTCTTTATTTAAAGTTCTATCAAGTATGTTAGATCCCATTCCATCACAAAGAATAAGCACTACATTATCTGGTTTATTTTCTTCTAGGTATTTATCAATATATGATAATGTATTATGTCTATATTCTAAATTAAAATATTTTCTAAAAGAACATGCTAAGTTAGTTAGACATTCATTATAATTATTTTTTACTTTCATATTTTCCTCACTTTCAAAAAAACAGTAAATTTATTTACTGTTCACATACAAATATTTTTTCACTAAATGTATAGTTATCTTTATCTTTTTTAGCTGTATATTCTTTACCTTTATATTCAAATACTATTTTAGATGATTTTATTTTTTTAATTTTAACATCTTTTTTAAGCCCTTCTTTTAATGTATCATCTATTTGATAATCAAACATACATCCGCCGGTAGATAATGTATAAAGCACTGAGTCAACTTCTTTATATTTTTCATGTAGAGTAGTTTTTAATTCTTTATTTACTTCTTCAGTAAATACATTATTAAACATGTTTTCAATTGTTTCTATAAGATTATATTTAGTACTAGATACTTTATACCATACTTTACCATCTAAAGTTATGTTCTCATCAGCTAGTACTGGAAGACCCATACCATCTGTTATGTATACACTTTTATATGCATCTCCTAGTGAATTATAAAACATTTCCTTCTTTTCATCTTTATTTGTACAACCAGTTAATATTAACCCCATTAAAATTATAATAACTATTTTTTTCATTTCTCATTCTCCTCTTGTTATTATTTTATCACATTTTTTATTATTTTAATAGTCTTTCAATATTTTCTATTAAATTTTCTATATCAAAGTTTGTTTTGCTTATTAATTCTTTTTTAGTTCCAGCATCTGTATAGTCTTTTAGATTTATTAGATATTTCTCACTATAGACTAATTTGTTATAGTTAGCATCTATACTAGGCTCGATTACCACTACTTTAGCACCCACTGGAAAAAGTTCTTCTTTTGCCTCTTTTGTTAGTAAACTATATAGATTAAATGATGGCATAGATACAACTCTTGTAAATATTCCTAAACTTTCAAGTTCTTCACTTAGTCTTAAAGTAGTTTCTAGTTCACTACCAGAAGATACTAGAATTCCAGATAATCTTCCCATTTCTTTTTTTACTATATATGCTCCTTTTGTAGTTAATTCTTTGCTAGTACTAGCAAGTCTTCCTTTAAAATCACTTGTTAACACTAAAATATTTGTACCTTTTTTATTCATTACATAGTCCCATGAACCAACTAGTTCATTTACATCTGCTGGTCTAAAAAGTGTTATGTCTGGTATACTTCTTAAAATTCCCAGTTCAAATATAGGACTACTTATTTTATTATATTTATCAGTATATATTGTATCATTTACAAATATATAAGTTACATTTTCTTTTGATGTACTCGCTAGTTTAATACTACTTAACATATCAAGTGAGTCACTTAAGTTAGCACACACAAATGGTTTTAGCCCTCCTAGTGCTAAACCAATTGTTATTAATGCAGTTCCTTTAGGACTTAAGTTATAATATATATTTTTATTTTCATTTTCTAAAGATATTTTTGAGTCTTTATTAAATAAACTACCGCCTATAAATAAAGGGAACTCTTTTGCTATTGCATTCATTAGGTTATTATTTGTTTCTCTTAAGTCTTCCCTCATGAATTCTTCAAAGTTAATTTTCATATTCTTTAAGTTCATTTTACTATTATCTTCTTCTAGTAAAGATATTAAATTCTTTTTATTTTCATCTCTAGATATTATATTATTATAAGTACTTACCCATTCATTATATATAGGACTAATTCTAGCATCTATTTTACTTTGAAATTCATTTATTGCAGTGTTACTTATGTGATATGGAACTTTAGTTATATTCATTTTTTCTTTTACTAAGTCTAAATCATTTTCACTTAAGATACTCTCATGTCCATTATAACTTCCTTGGTTAGAAGTTCCTATTGCTATTAGAGATTTTATTTCTATAAGCGATGGTTTATTACTTAACTTAGCTTTAGTAAGTGCTTTATCAATAGAAATATAGTCTTCACTATTATTAACTACTTCTGTAAAGAAGCCTAAGTCATTTGACATATTAATTATGTTATTATTTAAAAGTAAGTTTTTCTTACCGCATTTAGTTGTTTCAAATGAGTTATAAATTATTATTAAATTGTTTAAATTATTTCTTGATGCAAATGAAAGTGCTTCATATGATGAACCATCCATTAAATCATTATCTGTTACTAATACATATACTTTATAGTTTATTAGTTCTTTACCTATAACTTTTTCTAAATATTTTTCTGCATAGGCTTCTCCTACTGCTAGGCCAAGAGAAACAGGTGAAGCTCCTATAGATGCTTCTACCCCTATTTTAAGATTTCTTTCAGGATATAAAGGAAGTTTGCTATTTATTCTTCCATATTTTTTTAAACTATCAAGTGGAATATCATAACCCGAATAAAATAATGTACTATAAAGTAAACTAGATGCTAAACCCTCTCCTAATATAAATCTATCTCTATTTATCCAAGTTTCATCACTAGGATTAAAGTTTAAATGATTAGAAAAGACTGTATAAATAGCCGGAGATAAGCTAAGTACTAATCCTGCATCTCCCATCATTCTATCATTTATCATATCAATAGCAAGATTTCTTAATGAATTAATTATTTTAGTATCCACTTATTTTCACCTACTTTATAGTATAATTATAGCATGCATGCTTTAAGATGTAAATTAAAAAGAGAATATATTTTTTCTATACTCTCTAATTAAACTGACTATTATAAAGTGAAGCATAAAAACCATTTTTATTTAAAAGTTCTGTATGAGTGCCTTTTTCTATTACTACTCCATCCTTTAAGACTAATATTAAATCTGCATTTTTTATAGTTGAAAGTCTATGTGCGATTATGAAAGATGTTCTTCCTTTCATTAAAGTATCCATAGCTTTACCAATTAACTGTTCTGTTCTTGTATCTACATTACTTGTTGCTTCATCAAGTATTAGTACTTTAGGATCTTTTAAAATAGCTCTTGCAATTGTAAGTAGTTGTTTTTCTCCCTCACTTATGTTATTTACTTCTTCATTAACTACCATATTATATCCATTTGGAAGTGTTTGTACAAAGTGGTGACTTCTTGCTTCTTTACTTGCTTTTATTACCTCGTCATCTGTTTTATCAAGAGAACCATATCTTATATTTTCCATTATAGTATCTTTATAAAGCCAAGTATCTTGAAGTACCATTGCTATATTTTTTCTTAAATCATCTCTAGTTATATCTTTTATATTTACTCCATCTAGTAGTATTTCTCCACTTTTAATTTCATAAAATCTCATTAGAAGTTTAACAAGTGTAGTTTTACCACTTCCAGTAGGGCCTACTATCGCTATTTTTTTACCACTAGATACTTTAGCACTGAAGTCTTTTATTATAGTATTATCTTCATATCCAAAATTAACATTTTTAAATTCAATATTCCCCTTTACATTATCTAGTTTTATAGGATTACTTACTTCTTTTTCTTCCTCTTCTTCTAAATAATTAAATACTCTTTCACTTGCTGCTATCATACCTTGTAATTCAGCCATTATACTTGCTAAGTTACCAATTGGATTAGTAAAGTTTTTTGCATATGTTATGAATGACTGAATATTACCTACAGTTATTCTTCCCTTTATAACAAATATTCCTCCCACTACTCCTATTATTACGTAGTTTAAGTTACCTATTAACATCATAACAGGCTCTAATATGCTACCTATAAAGTTACTTTTTAAAGTATTTTTACTTAGACTATCATTCTTTTTATTAAATTCTTTATATATTTTTTCTTCAGCATTAAATACTTTTATAACATTATGGTTTCTTAGTAATTCTTCTACACTTGAGTTAGTACTTGCAAGTTCTTCTTGACCTTTTACAAAGTATTTTTGTCCTTTATTCGCTATAAAAGCAGATAAAAGTAAACTAAATGGTAGTATTAATAGTATTATAAATGTCATACTTACATTTATTGTAAACATCATTATTATTATACCTATAACTGCAACTATACAAGATATTATATCACTTAGTACGTTACTTAAATTTTGACTTATTTTATCTATATCATTTGTAAGTAAACTTAAAAGTTCTCCATGACTTCTTTTATCAAAGTATTTAAGTGGTAATTTTTCCATTTTTCTATTTACTTTTTTTCTTAAATCACTTGTATATTTCCAAGATATTTTAGTTGTTAAAAAATTACTTAAGTAGTTAAATATAAAACTTATTATATAAAGCATTAATAAAATCAAAAGTATTTTATTAAGTTTAGTAAAATCAATACCTCCAGTTTTATTTATTTTAGCAAGTACTCCATTATATACTTCTGTAGTTGCATTTCCAAGGATCTTCGGACCAATTATTGTGAATATTGTTCCAAGGGAAGCAAGTACAAAAACTATTATTATTTCTAATTTAAATGGTTTTAAACTTTTTATTAGTCTTTTAAGTTCAGAGGAAAAGTTTTTAGATTTATTATTCATTTTCTATTCCTCCTAACTGACTATTATATATTTCTTTATATACTTTAGAATTTTTAAGTAGTTCTTCATGAGTACCCATACTTTCTATTTCTCCATTATTTAAGACTATTATGTTATCTGCATTCATTATAGTACTTATCCTCTGTGCGACTATGAATATTAATTTATCTTTTTTGATTTTCTTTAAGTTCTTTCTAACTTGTAAGTCAGTTTTAGTATCAAGTGCACTAAAGGAGTCATCAAATATTAAAACATCTGGGTTAATAGCAAGAGCTCTTGCTATAGAAAGTCTTTGTTTTTGGCCTCCACTTACGTTAGATGCTTCTTCACTTATTTCTCTGTTAAACTTATCCAAACTTTCATTAATAAATTCCATACTTTCACTCATTTTAGCACTTTCAAAAACTAATTCTTTATTTAATTTAGTTTGCCCAAAAGATATGTTATCCATAATAGTACCTTTAAATAACTTCCCTTTTTGAGGAATATATCCTATTAGACTTCTTACTTTTTTTATCTTCAAGTCTTTTAAGTTAACATTATTAACTAGTATTTTCCCACTAGTGGGGTCAAATAATCTTGGTATTAAATTTACTACTGTAGATTTTCCACTTCCAGTTGAACCAATAAATGCAGTTACTGTGCCTTTCTTAGCTAAAAAGTTAATGTTTCTAAGTACATCTTCACTACTATCACTATATCTAAAATAAACATCTTTAAATTCTATACTTTCTATTTTATCTATGTTTTTAGCCTTTTTATTTTCTACAACATTAGTATTAATTTTAAGTACTTCATTAATTCTTCTAATTGATACTATACTTCTAGGAACTAAAACTGCTGTCATAGAAAGCATTAGAAATGCACTTATGATTTGCATAGTATATGTTATAAATGCAATTAAGTCTCCTACTTGCATAGAAAAATCATTTACTTTAGGAGCACCTACAAAGATTATCAATATTGCAGTGCTGTTCATTATAAATGTTAGAATTGGGATCATTAGTGAAAACGTTTTACCAATAAATAAACCATTATTTGTTAATTCATTATTTGCTTTGTCAAATTTATTTTCTTCAAATTTTTTATTAGAAAATGCTCTTATGACTAGTAATCCTGTTAAACTTTCTCTACTTACTAAATTTATATTATCTAAATTTTCTTGAAACTTTTTAAATCTTGGTACAATTAAAGATAAACCTACTGCCATTAAAATTAAAACTAATATTACACTTAGTATAATAACCCAGTTGATAGGACTATCTTTTACTTTTATAATCGCACCTATTCCCATTATTGGGGCAAATAAAACCATTCTTAAAACAATTGTTATAGTGCTGCCTATCTGAGTTACATCATTTGTACATCTAGTTATCAGACTGCTACTACTTATTTTATTTATATCACTTGTTTCAAGTTCAAGTATTTTATTTACTGTTTTTCTTCTTAAATCTCTAGTAAAGTATGCACTTACTTTGCTAGATAAATATGCACTTAGTATAGTTATACCCATTGCAATTAAAGCTGTTAGAACCATAACTATACCTATTTTATATATGTATGACATGCTTTTTTTGTTAATGTCTATACCTACTAGTTTATATTCTCCTTTTAAGTAGTTTATTATTTCACTTCTATTTAAATCACTACTTTCTCCATTAGAAACTAGATTACTCATAGGAACTTCTAACTCACTAGTTAAATCATCTTTAGTTATAAGCACGCATACATCACTGCATTCATAAGCTTCCTTTATCTTTTCTTTGCCACTTACATAATTAAGTAATTTATTAAATTCAGAAACTCTTATTTTTTCAGGAACAATACTAGTTATTCCACTTTCTTCTATACCTACATTTATAATGTCACTTGTATATGATGGAAGTGCTAGGTTACAGTATGCTTGCATAAATAATAGAATGACTATTATTAACATAGTCCATTTATACTTAAATAATGTTTTTAATATTTCTTTCATATGTTCATTCTCCCTACTACTCCATTTTAAGTATATTAAAAATGAAAGTCAAGAATAACTTTCACTTTAATTAGTTATAAACTATTTCGTATGGATTTTCAGGACTTCCATCTCCTGATGACCATATGGCATCTGATTTGATACTTATGGCAGGGCGAACACTGCCCGAACTGTTGACATCGTAGCTGCTGAGGGCGCCAGGTTCGCGAGAACCGCCCACGCTCCACACGCGAGAGTAGCCGCCACGCCAGCCCAGAGGCGACAAAGACCACCACGTTAATCCTCCTGTTATACTTCCTCCAGCACTATTTAGATAATAATATGCTGGTGCGTTATTATATGCTAAGCCACCTGCTATATTTATTTCATCTGCTGTCATTAAACCTATTG
>OLHG01001186.1_pt1 | contig 16685 bp, 13 predicted proteins | sample 1605971 | NCBI WGS metagenome assembly OLHG01 (sample SAMN03283289) | human gut metagenome | biome: human-associated habitat; material: feces | host: Homo sapiens | place: Peru | collected 2012 | reverse complement strand
CTAGTCATACAAATGGAGTATATAATGAGAATGGATACAGATATGAAGGAACTGACCCAAGTAACTATATATACATGACTAATAAAAGTACTAATGAAAAAGAATTATGGAGAATAATTGGAGTATTTAATGATGGAGCTAATGGAGAAGAAGTAATAAGAGTAAGAAGACATTATGAAAAGAATAGTTATCCTACTATGAAATATGACTCAAATAGCAAAAATCATTTTCCAAATACAACAATGTATAATACTTTATCAAGTACATATAATCTAAATAACTATAGTCATACAGTAAACTATAAGATGTATCTGGGAACAAGTGATTCATTCAAAACTCTTACATCATCAGGATACTATACAGCAGAAAGAGGAACAACACCGGGGGATACAGCAACAAATAGTTATAATAACTCTGTTTCATTTATAGGAAGTGTAGGATTAATATATCCAAGTGATTATGGATACGCTGTACTTGCAAGTGACTGTCCAAGAACAAAAGAACTATATAATTATGATGGAACAGCAGCATGTTATAATAACAATTGGTTATACCAAGGAAATAGCAACGGCCAATGGTTAATAAGCCCTTCTGCTTCTGGTGCTCGCAATGCTTTCGCTGCCAGCCTCCACGGGTTTGTCCTCGACTACATCGGCGTGTCGGATGCGTTGGCTTCTAGTCCAGTTATGTCTCTAGAAGCTGGAGTAATGGTAAAAGGAACAGGAACAAAATCTGATCCATATGAGATCGTATAGAAATTAATTAATACTTGAATATTTAAGAAAATTATTTTATAATTAAAGAGTAAAAACGAAAAAGAAATAAGTAATATTAAAACTATTTCAAGAGAGCTAGCATTTGGTGTGAGTTAGTAATAGTTAAATATGAAATCTATTCTTTAGTTGCTTCTTTTGAAGCCGGTTAAAACCGTTAAATAATTAAGTAAAACAAGTGATGGCACCGTCTATTTAGACTCACTAAGTAATGGTGTCTTTTTGTTTTAGAAAGGATTTTTTATGAGAGATATTAAAATAGAAAAAGGAAGTAAGTGGAGACACTTTAAAGGAAATATAATTGAAGTAATAGAAGTTGGTAAATCCTCGGAAACTTTAGAAGAGTTAGTTATTTATAAACATAATAATGAAGTATGGGTTAGACCACTTGAAATGTTTTTAAGTAGTGAAAATATTAAAAACAGAACAGATAATGTTACTGGGCAAGAATATAGATTTGAAAGGATAGGGTAAATATGATAGATATTAATTTAATAAGAGAAAATAAAGAATTAGTAAAGGAAAACATAAGAAATAAATTTAAAGATGAAAGACTTCCTATAGTAGATGAGGTGTATGATCTTGATATTAAGTTTAGAACTGCTAAAAAAGAAGCTGATGATTTAAGAAGTGAAAAAAATAAGTTAAGCGATAAAATAGGAGTTCTATATAGAGAAAAGTCTATAGAAGAAGCGAATACTTTAAAAGATGAAGTAAGTAAGATATCAAGTAGAATTAAAGAACTTGAAGAAATAGAAGAAACTTTAGAACCTAAAATAAGAGACCTTATGTATAAAATACCTAATATAATAGATAAAAGTGTTCCTATTGGAAAAGATGATAGTGAAAACAAAGAAATAGAAAGATTTGGAGAAGCTACCACTCCTTCATATGAAATACCATATCATGCAGATATCTTAGAAAAAATAAATGGTCTTGATAAGATAAGCGCGGGTAGAACTAGTGGTAATGGTTTCTATTATCTAACCGGTAATGCTGCTAGACTACATGCTGCTATTTTGAGTTATGCAAGAGACTTTATGATTAATAAAGGATTCACATATTGTATTCCTCCATTTATGATAAGAAGTGATGTTGTAAATGGTGTTATGAGTTTTGAAGAAATGGATGCAATGATGTACAAGATAGAAAATGAAGACTTATATTTAATAGGTACTAGTGAGCACTCAATGATTGGAAGATATAAAGGACAAATAATTAATGAAGAAGAATTACCAATAACTTTAACTTCTTATAGTCCATGTTTTAGAAAAGAAGTAGGAGCTCATGGTATTGAAGAAAGAGGAATTTATAGAGTACATCAATTTGAAAAAGAAGAAATGATAGTTATTTGCACTAAAGAAGAGGGAATGGACTGGTATAACAAAATGTTATCTTATACAGTTGAATTCTTTAGAAGTATGAATGTTCCTGTTAGAACACTTGAATGTTGCAGTGGAGATTTAGCTGATTTAAAAGAAAAATCTGCAGATGTAGAAGCATGGAGTCCTAGACAACAAAAATATTATGAAGTTGGTTCTTGTAGTATTTTAGGAGATGCACAAGCAAGACGTTTATCTATAAGAAGTAAAGGAGAAAATGGTACAAAATTCGTTACAACTTTAAACAATACAGTAGTCGCTTCACCTAGAGGCTTAATAGCAGTGATAGAAAATAATTATAATGAAGATGGAAGTATAACAGTACCTGAAGTTTTAAAACCTTATATGGGTGGTTTAGAAATTATAAAGTAAAATACTTTGCTAAAAGTAATTTTAGATGTTATAATGAATACATAGGGGTTAAGTAAATATAATATATCAGGGGAGTAGTAATGAAAGAAAAGATTAAAGAAAAAGAATTAATGTGTAGTGAATGTGGGTATATATATCCAATTAAAACAGCAAGAAAATTTGTTAAAATTAAAGGTTTTAAATATTGTTATTGTTTTAGATGTGGTTTAGTAACTAAGCATCAAACAATTGATCCAATTGATTTATATAAAGAAGAACTAAAAAATAAAGATTATAGTGAAATGACTGGTAAAGATAAAATAGTTAAAAAATTAATTTCTAAAAATAGATAATAAAAATAAAGTAACCGCGTACTATTAAGTAGGTGGTTTATTTTGAAAAAATATTTTGAATATTTAGGACTTTTAACTTTTGCTGTATGTAGTTTCTATTACACTACTAAAGTAACTAAATTAATGAATAGTAAAGATCCCCTTATGATAACTCTAAAAGAGTATAAAGAAGAAAACAAAAGTGTATGCAGAGAAGGTTATATCAAAGATGGAGAAGCAGTACTTGGTGCATCTGGTAAAGAACTAAATATAGAAGAGTCATATTCTAATATGCAAGGTGATGAGTTTGATAAGAGTAAACTAGTATTTAATGAATTAACTTGTAAAATTAATTTAAATAGTGTTAAAGATAACTATATTATTAAAGGTAATGAGTCTAAAAATATGGTTAGTTTACTTATTAAGGTAAATAGTACAAGTTTATTAAATGAAATTTTAGAAATAGGTAAAAATACTAACATACCCCTTGGTATAATAGTTAATGATAATTTATTAAGTAAAAATAATGATTATCTTTTAAAAGTACTTAAAAATAATAATTATTTAGTATTTGAAGGAGAAAATATTAATAATTACCTTTCTATAACTAAAGAACTAAACATTAGTAAATACTGTATAGAAACAACTAAAAGCACTACTTTAGAAGAATGTAAGAAAGAAAAAGTGCCTCTTTTAAGAGGTGAAGTTTATACTAAAAATATTCTTCTTAATGTTAAAAATAATTTAGAAAAAGGATCTTTCTATGTACTGAGTGAAAATAATGTTACTTTAAAAGAGTTAAATGCACTTATAAAAGTTATAAATGCTAAAGGTATGAAAATAGTTAGTTTAGATGAATTATTTAACTAAATTTAAAGTAATGTATTGAAAAGATAACTAATTAACTATATAATTAAATTAATAAGTTTAGTAGTTGAGGTTTATTATGAATTCATATGAAAGAAGTTTTTTAGGCGATATTGTTATAGTTAAACATTTAGTATTTAAAAACAATAATACTGGTAAATATGAAATGGATCATGCTTATCATACTGGTAGACCATGTATTATTATTTATACTGATAATGAATATGATTACCTTCTAGCACTTACTAAAGGTGGAAAATGTATAAATAATTATCTTTATGATTATTTTGTCATAGATAATAAAGAAGATATTCTATTTGTTGATGATAAAAGTGTAGATTTTATTTCTTATGCTAATTTAAGAAATATTTATAAAATACCTATTTCTTTTAGAAAAAGAAAAAGTAAAGTAAAATATAATGTTTATAAAGATTTACTTGAAGAAGTAAAAAGAAAATATAGAATGGAAGAAATAGACACAATTGTAAAAAAATATAGTTTACTTAAGAGGTAATTACTATATTTTTTTGTTGTTTATATGCTATAAAATAACGGAAAAATTTAAAAAAATAAGTTAAAAAAGAGCATTATGTATTTGTTTTAAGCCGATTTACACGCTCCTTTTATTTGACTTTATGTACTTTATATAGTATCATATAAAGCTAATTAAGGGGGTAAACTATGAGCATATTTAGTAAAATATTTAAGAAAAACAAAGTAGTACAAAATTCTTTAGACTTAGTAAACATTAATAACTTTATAGTTTACCCTGATAAGTCTTTTTATGAAGAAAAAGAGAATATTGAGTTATATAAAGAATTTAATAATTATTATAAAGAAATATTAAATACACATAAAAGTGTTACTAGTAAAGAATTTAATATAAAAGAAGTGGATATTAATTTATATACAGATATAATTAAGAAGTTATTATTTGAACTAGATTATACTTTAGACTTAGTAAATAATAGTGAAGAAAGAAATAATATAAATATTAAAATTTTATATTTAAAACTTAAACATTATCAAAATGAAATAAATAATTATAAAAATAAATTATTTATTAAATTAAAAGTACTTAATGAGTTATATAAAAGACATATATTTTCTAAAAACAAAAGAGAAGCAATTAAAAGTGAAATAACTAATATAGAGTTTAAAATAGTAATATGTCAAAGTAACTTCCATGCACTTAATTTAGAGATAAATAATTATTCAAGTATTATTAATTATACTAACTTAAAAGAAGTAAATGAGAGTGATTATTTAAATAGTAGAAATAAAAAACTAGAAAGATATATGTCTTTGTTTAATTTAGACTATAAAAGTGATAATTCTCTTATAGGCATAGTAGCTAATGAACTAGTTTTAGAAAGTTATTTATTTACATCTAAAATAGATTTAAGACAAGAACTTAGTGATGGACTTAGGGAATTTCATGGTGAAAAAGAAAAAGTCGCAGAGAAATTAGAATTTATAAATAATATAATAGATAAATATAAAGCTATTTCAAAGTTTACTGGTAAAGAAAATGAAGAATTTATTAAGTTAGTATTTAAAAACAAATATATCTTAATAAAATGCAACTATATTGAATATCCTGTTTTATTTAAAGATGTTACATTTTATAAAGAGGAACTTGAATACTATAATGACTGCTTATTAAAAGAAGTTAATACATTTATAAATGACAGAAGTATATTTAAAGAATATACCTATAAAATGCCTCTTCTAACATATGGTAAGTACCAAAAAATAGGAAATATTATAAGAAGAATAATTCAAGGTGATAAATTATATGATGAAAATAAAATAATATTAGGCATTATTTTAAGTTTAAATAATCCTTTAATGATAAGAGATTATTTTAGTAATTTCAAAGTAAGTATTGACTACTTAAGGGAAAATGGTGTAAAACTTTTTGAATGTATTTATACTTGGGAAGATGAGATTCCTCTTGTAAGTTTAATTAATTTATGTGCAAGTAAAAGTGAAGAAAGGTTTATAACGAATGTTAAAAGTATGAATGAAGATTTTAAACTAATTTTAACTCCAATTTTTGATATTTTTAAAATCTTATATGTTTTAGATGATAATTGTCAAATAAAGTTATATGAAGGCATTATTAATTTAGAAGTAAAACCTTTTAGTATAGATAGGTTTGATAGTAGACTTTTAAATGAATTTAAAAGTCATCTTAAAGTAGTATGTGGGCTTAAATTAGTATGTGGGGCTATAGATAATAAAAAATACTACAAATTAAATTTGCCTTCTACATTGAAACTATTAAATACAAATGTCTTTGATGAAATAGAAGACGCTTATTCAACTGATATATATGTTAATAAAAACTTAGAAACATTATTAGTAGGTAAAGGTAATTATAGTTTTATCGGATTATCTAGTAGTTTGAAGAGATTAGCTTTGGAAGAAAAAGTAGACACTTTACAAATTTCTAATTATTTTAATGAAAACAATTATAGTAAAGAAAAACTATATCAATTACTAATGGGAGTGTTTAGAAAAGATAAAAATAATAAACTAGAATGTTTACTAAATACTTTAATTTTTAACTTTGATGATTTTGAAGATATTAGAATAGATTTCAATAAATTTATCAGCAATAAAGTCCACAGTAGTAGAGATGTTATATATAATATATTTGATTATATTGATAAATATTTTATTAAAAAACTTAATGAATACGAAAAATATGCTTATGCTTTTGATTTAAAACTTATTTATCCGAATGACTTTATATTAGATAAGGTGCGTTATATAAGAAAAAACTTAGATAACTTAGAAGCTTTAGGTAAACTTGATGAAAATATTTTAAAAGGTGATTTGTATAATTTGTATAATAAGTATATATCTCATAAATTTTATTTTGGTGAAGAGTTAATTAATGAGTTTGATAAAACTATCACTAGGTGCGATTATGCTGTAAAACGAGATTATGGCTTACGAAACATTTATAGAGAAATATGTGAGAAAAAATACGATTTTATTAAGAAAAGTTATAAAGAAAATTATAGTGATTATAGAAAGCCATTATTAGTAAATTATGATTATGAATGCAAAGTAATGAATGGATTTTTGAAAAATGAACTTGATAAAAAAGAATTTAAAGTAAGTGCTTTAAATAAAATATTTTCAGATTTTTATTACGATGTGCATATGTATTTAAATTTTAATAAAGATGCATTATATAAAGAAGATAAAATTCTAAATAATAAAGTTTTAATAGAATTAATATTTACTATAGAAAAAATAAATGATTTTTATACCAATAATATACATTATGTTTCTTCTAATCAAAATCTGAAAGAATATGAATTAAATAATAGTAAGTCTTTAGAAGTACAAAATGTAATCAAAGAAATACTTTCAATATATAAAAATAACTATGTTAGTAGTGAGCAAGTTCGTGCGTTTTCTTCTGATGCTGAATTACCAGAGTTAATTTCATTAAAAGCTTTAATGGAAATAATGTTAAGGTATCCTAAAAATTATAGGTTATCTTCTTCAGACGTTTTAAAAGCTTATTATAATTTGTATACTGGTTTATCATCGCTACTTGTAAAAGAATATACAATTAAAAATGCAACATATGTTAAAACTAAAACTTTAAATAAATAAGACAGGAGGCTAATTATGAGTTTATTTAGTAAATTATTTAAAAGAAATAAAGTAGTAACTAGTTCTTTAGATTTAGTAAATATTAATAACTTTATAGTTTACCCTGATGAGTCTTTTTATGAAGAAAAAGAGAATATTGAGTTATATAAAGAATTTAATAATTATTATAAAGAAATATTAAATACACATAAAAGTGTTACTAGTAAAGAATTTAATATAAAAGAAGTGGATATTAATTTATATACAGATATAATTAAGAAGTTATTATTTGAACTAGATTATACTTTAGACTTAGTAAATAATAGTGAAGAAAGAAATAATATAAATATTAAAATTTTATATTTAAAACTTAAACATTATCAAAATGAAATAAATAATTATAAAAATAAATTATTTATTAAATTAAAAGTACTTAATGAGTTATATAAAAGACATATATTTTCTAAAAACAAAAGAGAAGCAATTAAAAGTGAAATAACTAATATAGAATTTAAAATAGTAATATGTCAAAGTAACTTCCATGCGCTTAATTTAGAAATAAATAATTATTCAAGTATTATTAATTACACTAACTTAAAAGAAGTAGATGAAAATGAATATTTAAGTAAGAGAAGTAAAAGACTAGAAAGATACATGGGTGTATTTGATTTAAACTATAAAGAAAATAAATCTTTGTCATGTGTAGTAGCAAATGAACTAGTTTTAGAAAGTTATTTATTTTTAAATAAGAAAAATATTATGGAGGATATTAATAGTATTAAAAATAATAAGTTAGATCTAAATACCATTAATATGCTAATATTTATGTATTCTTCTTTAATAGAATATACTAATGATAAAACTTTACAAGATGACTTAAATAAATTATTTAAAGAAAAGTATGATTTACTATTTGAAAAAGGTATTACAAACTATAATGATTTTATGACAGATTTAGATGAAGTATATTTTGAAACTTTTATAATTAAAGATATTATGGATATTTTAAATGGCAAATTTACTAAAAGACTATCTCATGATGCAAATCTTGATAAAAAAGAAAAAGTTAAATTGCAAAATTTAATAAAGAATGTATTTTATGAAGATGGTAAACTTAATCCAGAGGAAGTTTTAAATAATAATATTAAAATGGGAATTTTAAATGTTTATAAAAATGGTAATGGTTATGGAGATTTAGATCTTTATATAAAACATTTAAAAGTAAATAAAGAACTATGTAATAAGAGTATATTATGTGAAGATATATTTTCATGGGAAAAAGAAATATCATTTAGAGATTATGCTAAATTAATTAAAATGTATATTTCTTTTAAAGATACTTTAAAAGAAATGGAAGTAGAACTATTAGAAGAGGATAATGAAAAAAGGTTAGAAAAGACTTTACTAGGTAAGATATTTATGTTAACAGCATACTATTTCACTTTTAATACATATAAAAGTGAAGCACTTTTTGATAGTTTAATAAGTATTAATGATAAAAATGCTTCTAATTATTCACAATATGTTTTGAATTCTTTATTAAAACAGGGAATAAATAGAGAAATAAAATTTCCTGAATGTTTTACTAGTTTTGAAATAGGAAATGTTACTAAGAAAAATCTACCTTATAATAATATATTACTTGCTGATAACTATGTTCTTCATGATGGAGTAAAAAACATAGTTCTTGGAAAGGATTATAAATATAGGTTTGGTAAATTTGTAATTAAACCATCTTTAGAAAAGTTTGAATTTTGTAATCCCATAGGAAACTTTATGATTGTATTTGAAGATTTTGAAGACTCAAAACTATTTAAAAATGATACTAACATTTATAATTTCTTAACTTCAGTAATTAATAGTGAAGTGGATATAACAATATGGTTCTTATCTAAAAATAAAGATTTTAGGTTTGATATAAATACAAAACCTTATAGATATATGATACTTGAAAATGAAAAAAAAGTAAAAATGCTTTATGATAAAATATATGAAGAATTTAAAGTTAGAAATTATGATCCAATTGAACTTATAAATAATAAAGAATTTATAAAAAAGAAAAAAGTACTTAAATAAATACAAAAGTGTTGACAGTTTGTATTTAATATGGTATAATTTATACATCAATGGGGGAATGGTTAATATACATAAGTGTTTTACATCTTCCTTGTTGGAAGATTTTTCTTATTTTATACGGTTGACTAAACAAGTTAATTAATGTATAATATAGAACTATATTCACGAAGGGGGTAATAATTATGAATAGTGAATTAATAGTAAAGTTAGAAAACTTATTAGAAAAATATGAAGGAGAATTAAAAACTTATCAAGATGAGTATAATGAATTAACTGATCTTACACATGTACCTTCTAAAAAAGATTTAGCTAGAATGAAACAAATTAGAAAAGAAGTTTCTACTTTAGCTACTGACATCAAAGAAATGAGAAAAGACTTAAATACGTTAAAACAATTTGATGCTGCAATAGCTATTTTCACTAGACTTAGTACTATAGAAAAAGACCTTGATATTGCTGAAGAGAATAAAGACCTTTCTATATATATTAAGGAAGCTTTACTTCAAGCTAAAGAAAAGTTTGAAAATGAAGTTATTAATAAGTGGAGTGAACTTAAAGAAAAAACTGAAGAAGAAACTACTGAGGAAAAGAAGTTAAAGCTAACCAACAAGTAAGAAGAAATTAATACCAATTGCAGCTCTATATGCAGCAATTGGTATTTTAACTGGTGCTGTTATTGGTAAAGGTACTTATAAGAAAGTTAAAAGTCAAGATAAGTAATGCTGCTATTACTGAAGTAGATAATACTAAGGAAGCAGTAAAAGAAGGAAAGTTTACTGATATAAATAATTAAGAAGCAGATTTAAAAAGAGCTAATGAAACTAAAACATATTTTGATACTTATGCTAAAGAATAAAAAAGTACTTAAATAAATACAAAAGTGTTGACAATTTGTATTTAATATGGTATAATTTATACATCAATGGGGGAATGGTTAATATACATAAGTGTTTTACATCTTCCTTGTTGGAAGATTTTTCTTATTTTATACGGTTGACTAAACAAGTTAATTAATGTATAATATAGAACTATATTCACGAAGGGGGTAATAATTATGAATAGTGAATTAATAGTAAAGTTAGAAAACTTATTAGAAAAATATGAAGGAGAATTAAAAACTTATCAAGATGAGTATAATGAATTAACTGATCTTACACATGTACCTTCTAAAAAAGATTTAGCTAGAATGAAACAAATTAGAAAGGAAGTTTCAACTTTAGCTACTGACATCAAAGAAATGAGAGAAGATGTTAACTCATTAAAAGAAATTGATAAAACCATATGCGATTTAACAGCAGTTATTCAAAAGAATGATGGAGTTACTACTAAATTTGCTAAAGAAATGAAAGAACAACTACTTGAAGAAGAAAAAGCTCTTGAAGAAGCAATTACTAATAAATGGAGTGAACTAAAACCTGAAAAAGAAGAAACTAAAGAAGAAGAGGCTACTGAGGAAAAGAAAGTTCAAGCTAAACCAACTAGTAAGAAGAAATTAATAACTATAGCAGCTTTATGTGCAGCAATTGGTATTCTAACTGGTGTTGTTATTGGTAAAGGTACTTCTAAGAAAGTTAAAAATGTAGATAATGGTACTTCTATTACTGAGGTAGACAAAACTAAAGAAGAAGCTCTTGAATTTACAGATATTAATGATGAAGAAGAAGTATACAAAAGAGCAAGTTTAATTAAAAATGAAATAGACAAAAATGTTCCTAACAACGATTATACTATTGAAGAAATAGAAAATATGCTTAAATGGTTTAATGGTGGGAATGTTGATGAAGTAAGTAATGAAGCAGCTTTATTTGCAACTGGAAGAGTTGAATATTTAATGAATAAAGAAAATCAAGGTGAAGTTAAAGAAGCATTTGATGTAAGTAAGTTCTTCCTAGATGGTTCTTTAGGTAGTAAGCTAGCTAAAGAAATACATGAAAGTAAAACTTCATTAATGGAAACTAAAGGTAAAGAAGAATTCACTAAAAATGCAGAAGAATTTACTAAATTACTAGTTAATTCTTGGATATTAAATGGAACTAATAATTATGTAAGTAGTTATGTGCTTGAAACTAGTGGTATGAAGTTCTTAATAGATACATATTTTACAAACACTTATGCTTATATAGATGTACCAAATGTAAGAGTTATAGTAAATGGCGCTGAATTTGAATTAGATAAAGTTATTGAAGAAGCTAATGAAGCTAATTGTGAAGCAAAAGTTACTGCTGATAATGGAGAAACATTTACAACTTATGTAAATAAATTAACTTCAGATTTAATTGGCATGGTAAATGAAGCAGCTTATAATAAAGAAAACAATAATAGTTTAACATTAAGTAAATAAGGGAGGTTTTAATTATGTATAGTAATGAAAAGAATCCAGGATTAAACTGGAAAGATTTATTAATAAAATTAATATTTGTAGTAGTATTTATATTATTATTAATTTGGTTATTTAAAATAAATACTCCTAATATGAAACCATTTTATAGTAACCAATTTAGAGAAAATATAAAATACATGCAAGATGCAGCTGAAAGCTATTATACTAATGAGAGATTACCAAAAGTAGTAGGTGACAGTGCAGATATTTCTTTAAGAGATATGATTAATAAAAACTTAATATTACCTTTCGTTGATGAAGATGGTAATAGTTGTGATTTAGATGCATCATATGTTGAAGTTACTAAAAATCAAAATGATTATACTTTAAAGACAACACTTGTTTGTCCAAAAGAAAAAAATACAGTAGTTAAAACTTTAGGATGTTATAATTACTGTGAAGATTGTAATAAAGATGAAGTAAAAAAAGTAACTGAATATCAATTCAAGAAAGAAGCAAGTAAAACAACATACTCATTAACTTGTCCAAATGGTGGAAATCTTAAAGATGGAACATGTAGTTTATACGAAAAAACAAGTTATAAAGCAGCAGAAAAAACAACTACTGGAGAATATTATTGTCCAAATGGTGGAACTTTAAATGGTAAGATATGTGTTATAAGTAAAGAGACTTCATATAAACCATATACAAGTACTACTAATGGTTATTATACTTGCCCAGCTGGTTATACTTTAAACGGTAGTAAATGTTATAAAACTAGTACAAGTACAGATACAGTAAATGCAACTGCTATTAGTACATGTCCAAGTGGATACACTATAAGTGGTGGAAGATGTCAAAAAACAATTACAACAAGTGGTAGTACAATAAGTGCAACATGGATCGAGGGTGGTAGAAGTTACCTTAATGGAACATATGAATATAAACCATCTGGTTATACTTGTTCAACTAGTAAACAATATGTTTGTACATCGAGCAAACATTGTCCTGGAGTAATACCAGTATACACAAGTTGTTATAAAGATTCTCCTGGATATTATACTTGTCCAAGTGGATACTCAAGAAATGGCTCAACTTGTACTAAAGGTGGATCAAGTAAAACAGTTTATGAAGATTTAACAACTACTTATAGTTGTCCAAATGGATATGTAAGTAATGGTAATGGAACATGTTCTAAAGTAATTAATAACACAGAAACAAGAAATGCAACTTATGTAAATGGTACAACTAAAACATATTGTGATAATGGTGACACACTTAAAAATGGTATGTGCTATGTTTCTGAAACAACTAAATATAATGCAAGTAAGACTGAAGGAAAAACTAGTTACTTATGTAATAATGGTGGTACTTTAAATAATGCTACTAAATTATGTGAAAAGACAGTTTTAGTAAATAGTTATACTGCTACTAAAGTGTCTAAAGTAAGTAAAGGTTATACTTATAAATGGAGCACTTCAGAAACACTTGCTGGATGGACAAGAACTGGTGCTACTAGAACATCAACTGTAAAAGTTTCAAAATAAGTCAGAAATGACTTATTTTTTTCTTCTATTTCTATATTTATATGGTATAATATAGAAGAAGGAGTGATTTAATTGGCTTTAATAAAATGTCCGGAATGTAAAAAAAATATGAGTGATAAAGCAGAAAAATGTCCACACTGCGGTTATACACTAAATAAAACTAATAGTAGTTCTAAAACCTTTGAAATCAAGTGGGACAATAAGTATTTTATAGTTTTATTAATATTAGTCGTAGGAGTTTATTTTATATTTTTTAATAATGGAAAGAGTGAAAATGGTGGAACTAATGAACCTACTAAGGAGTTAAAACCAAATGCAAATGGTAATTATGAATTTAACGAGGGTGGTAAATATTTTGAATTTCCAACTAATTATAAAGTTTATATAGCTAAGGATAAAACTATTTATGTAGGCCAAAATATTGATAATAATGGTGCTTTAATTCCTTATATAAGTATAGAGAAATATAGTAGTAAATATACTGATCCAGCTGTTTTATTAGATGAAGTAACTACTCAAATAGGAAAAGCTTATTCTGATGCAAGAATAACAATTTCTATGTTAACTGCTTATATAAATGATAAATATACTTATGGTATTCAATATACTTACACATCAAGTGGACATGTAGTAGTAGATAATAGATATGCATTTTTAGTTAATAATAGTATGTATTTAGTAACTACTAAAGAAGAAAATGTAAATACAACTGAAATAAACAATGTTACAGAACTTATAATTAAGTCTTTAAAGGAGGTAAATTAAAATGGCTTTAATAAAATGTAAAGAATGTGGTAAAGAAATTTCTGACACTGCAAAAGTATGCCCTAACTGTGGGTATAAAAATGATGATAAATTTTGTCCTGAATGTGGTAAGAGAGTTAAATCTACTGACAAAGTATGTTCTGACTGTGGTTTTCCACTTAAAAAGACAAATGCTCAAAATATAATAAATGATAATTTAGATAGAATAACAGGTGCTAAAAGTAAAAGTTATGTAACTTTTAAAGATTTATTTAAAGATACTTTTAGTAAACATACTGATGAAGAACTTGACGAAGTATTTATATGTGGAGGAAAGAATACTACTCCTGATATAAAGGATATTAAACCAGAAAATGCTAAAGCATGGGTGTATTTTAAGATATTAGTATTCTTTATATTAGCTTATATTCCAGTAAGAATTGGTTTTATTACTTATGGTAATTCTAACTTCTTACCAGCAATGATAATGCTTTCTGCTTTCGCAGTTCCAGTAACAGTATTAATATTCTTTTTTGAAATTAATGTATTTAGAAATATACCATTTTATAAAGTTATGAAATACTTTATATTAGGTGGTGCACTTAGTTTAATCGTGGCAATATTATTCTTCTCACTAGACTTTAACACAGACATTTCAACATTTGATGGAGCACTTATGGTTGGAGTTATAGAAGAGATAGCTAAAGCTGCAATTGTTGCATTCTTCTTGTTTAAAGAAAAAAGAAGTAACTATATATTAGATGGTCTTTTAATAGGTGCTGCAGTAGGAGCAGGTTTTGCCGCTTTTGAAACTGCTGGATATATATTAAACTATGGTCTAAAAGGTGGACTACAAAGTATGTTAGGAGTTATAAAGGTAAGAGGTATTTTAGCCCCAGGTGGACACGTTGCATGGGCGGCAATTGAAGGAGCTGCATTAATGTATGTTAAAGGTTTTGGTAGACTTGATAAGAAACATTTAAATGATAAAAGATTTTTACTTATTTGTTTAATACCAATTGTACTTCATGGTGTTTGGGATATGCCAATCAACCTACCTTACTACATACTCCCACTTACTTTAACTATACTTGCTTGGTTAGTAATAATTTACTTTATTAATTTAGGTCTTAAACAAGTAGATGATGTTAAAGAACTTGCAAAAACAAAAGCCAACAAATAGTTGGTTTTTTTCTAATATTTGACAAAATGTACCAAATTTGGTATAATATAAGTACTAAGGGGGAAGATATATTCATGAAGAAAGTTAATAGATATACTTTAGGTATTAAAGAAGAATTTGTTACAAAAAGTTTAAGTAAATATACTGCTAGAGAAATAGTTGATTATATTACAGAATATAATAGTAATCCAAGAAACCCATATTTTTTAGGTAATATTGAATTTAACTATAATATGGGAATAGCTACTTATTATAAGTTTAAAAAGATAACTGAACCTAGTACTTTGGAAGAAATAGATATAATGACTTCTAAGTATGAAAATGATTACGAATTAAAACAAGTTTATAATATATCAAAAAATAATCATGATATAGTTATAATGTATAGATATAATAAAGATATTAGAACATTACCAGTTATTTATAAAAAGTATAATTATTTACTTGGTATATCCTTAGAAAATAATAAGTACTATTTAGGAAAAAATAAAAGAAAATTAGAAAGAGAATTATCTTTAAATAGTGATAAAATAGAATTTATTAATATGATTCTAAGTGAAGGCAGAATAGAGCAAGGAGCTAGAGAAAGTGTTGAAGACTTTGATAGATTATATGCTTTGAGAGATGCATTAAGAAGCAAAAACCCAAGTGTTCCAAAAGAATATTTAGTAGATTTTTATAAGAAATTTATTTATGAAAAAGGTACTTTTAACTATTTTAACTATAGATTAATGTTAACTACTTATATTAAATATATTAAAAGTTTAGAAAAGAAACTAACTACTTCTTATGATGAACAATTATCTATAGAAGGTTATGATATAAAAGCACTTAGAGATTTTTATGAAGAACTTAAAATAGCTAAAATGAATGGAGATTATAACGAAGTATATAGTGAAGGAATAAAAAAACTTAAGAAGTAATTTTAACATAGTATAGGTTTATGCGCTATAGATTAAAGAACTGATAACCGTGATATGAACCCCGTTTCTTGGACACAAGAAGCGAGGTTTTTATATGAGCAAATTAACTTATGAAGATAAAATAAATTTATATGTCGACAGAAAATCAGGTATGTCAGTACATTCAGTTTCAAAAAAATATAATATAACTGTTAATGGAGTAAATTATTTAGTTAGACTAATAGATAGGCATGGTTATGATATATTAAGAAAAAGTAAAAATAGAGAATATCCTAGATACATTAAGGAACAAGCAATAAATAGAGTTCTAATAAATAATGAGTCAGTTTGGTCTGTAGCAATAGATATAGGATTACCAAGTAATGGAATGTTAGTAAATTGGATTAAAAAATATAAAGAAATGGGTTATAATATAGTTGAACGAAAGCGAGGTCGGCCAACTATGCCAAAAGTAACTAAGAAAAAAGAAAACGAAACTGATAAAGAAAAAATAAAAAGATTAGAGGAAGAAAATTTATATTTAAAGGCGGAGCTAGAATACTCAAAAAAATTGAGAGCCGTTGTTCAAG
>OLHG01001179.1_pt1 | contig 16748 bp, 16 predicted proteins | sample 1605971 | NCBI WGS metagenome assembly OLHG01 (sample SAMN03283289) | human gut metagenome | biome: human-associated habitat; material: feces | host: Homo sapiens | place: Peru | collected 2012 | reverse complement strand
GTGATTTTATGATAGAAAGTAATTTCTTAACCTTAGGGGGAGGAGGTTATTAGTAAATGGAATTAGTTATAGCATATGCTTTAACTATTCTTGTTACCATAGCAGTAATAGTGCTAGGTAACCATAGAAAATAGATTGAAAAATCGGGGCACCTCAGGGGGTAGCTCCGATAACACTAGTTTGAAGAGAACACCTCGAAAATAGGTGTTAGCCATTTTTATTATGGCTAATTTCTCCCTCATATACATTATATTCTATTTTTAATAAAAAGGCAAGGCAACCGAGTAGAAAATTATAAATAGTATCTTTTTCTTGACAAAAAACAAACAATTGTATATAATAATCTCATTATTGGGAGGTAAGTATGGCTTATTATTTAACCATTAAAAAAAATAAAGAATATAATAAATTAGATATTTCTAGTTTACCAGAATTTAAGAAGATATCCAAATTTAGAGAGAAAACTTCATACTCACTTGAAGAAATAGACTACTTTACATCTTGCTTTAGCAATGAAATTGTACTAAAAAGAGCTTTATTACAAGAAGGTATAATTGAAGAATGTGATGTAACTAAAGATATTGAAATACGTTATAAAGATAAAGATAAATTATCAAAAGTAAGATACGATTTAGTTTATAAAGATGCTGCTAAATATTTTAATGTTGATTTTCTAAGATACTTCGTATTAAGTAAAAGTAGTGATAGAGATTTCTTAAATAAATTAACAAGTTTTTATAGAAACAGTTATTGCAATAATGAAAATATATGTCGTATTAGATATATATTAGAAACAAAGAATGAACATGAATTTACAATGCAAGAAACATTAACAAGTTTTGTATTTAATGAAGTATATGCGACTGATTATAAAACAGGTAATTGTTCATTAAAATATAAATCATTGCATGATTTAGCTATGTTCTGTTATACATATGAAATAAATAGCATACGTAATGAATTAAATATATCTAATAAAGAAAAAGAAGAAAATAGGACAAAAATGTTAAATAGCCTAAAGAGCCCTAAACCTAAAGTTAGAACTTTAAAGAAAAAGAATTATGAATTAGAAGGACAAATGTCATTTGATGATTTAGAATATTAATTATTAAAAAGTTAATATAAGAAGTTAAGTAATTACTTTTCTTCTTTTCTTTTTTATGGTATACTTATCATGGTGATATTAAATGAATGATAACATAAAAAAAAGAATAGAAGAATTAGTAAACATATTAAATAAAGCAAGTCATGAATACTATGTTTTAGATAGTCCATCTATTACAGATCAGGAGTATGATGATTATTATAGCGAATTACTAAGACTAGAAGAAAAGTATCCAGAATTAAAAAGAGAAGATTCTCCTACACTAAGAGTAGGAGGAGAGGCAATAAGTAAGTTTGAGAAGGTTACTCATAAGACTCCTATGCTATCATTTGATGATATATTTAATGAAGATGAAATAAGAGCATTCGATGAGAGAATTAGAAAAACTATTAAACATCCAACTTATACAGTAGAGCCTAAAATGGATGGTCTATCAGGTTCTCTTATTTATGAAAAAGGCTTACTTGTAAGAGTGGCTACCCGTGGTAATGGTGTAGTGGGAGAAAATATTACGTTAAATGCTAAAACTATAAAATCAATACCACTTAGACTAACTAAACCAATAGATATAGAAGTACGTGGAGAAATCTATATGAGTAAAGTCTCATTTGCTAAAGCAAATATGGAAAGAGAATTAAATAATGAATCATTATTTGCTAATCCAAGAAATGCAGCGGCTGGATCAGTAAGACAATTAGATAGTAAGATAACCGCTAAAAGAGGCTTAGATTTTATGGCTTATTTTATACCAAATCCAAGAGATTATGGTATAAAAGAGCAGTCAGAATCATTAGACTATCTAAAAGAACTAGGTTTTGTTACCAATTATAAATTAAATACTACTGCAAGTAGTGTAGATGAAATAATTAAAGATATTGAAAAATTAGCAAGTATTAGAAAAGACTTACCATATGAAATAGATGGTGTAGTATTAAAAGTAAATAACTTAGATGATGAAGAAGAACTAGGATATACTGCTAGAGTACCAAGATGGGGTATAGCCTATAAATTTCCAGCAGAAGAAGTACTGACAACATTAAAAGAAATAAAGTTTACGGTAGGAAGAACAGGCAAAATAACTCCTAATGCCATTTTCTCACCAGTCCATGTAGCAGGATCATTAATATCCAAAGCAACTCTACATAACGAAGACTACTGCATAGCTAAAGATGTAAGAGTAGGAGATACTATATCTATTCGTAAAGCCGGAGATGTAATTCCTGAAGTAGTAAGAGTATTAAAAGAAAGAAGAAATGGTACTGAAAAAGAATTTACTATGATAGAAAACTGTCCTATATGTAATACAAAATTAATTAGAAAGCAAACAGAAGCAGACTATTATTGTCCTAATAATTTATGCCCTGCGAGAAAAATAGAAAACATAATTCATTTTGCTGAAAGAGAAGCTATGAATATAGATGGAATGGGTGAATCAGTAATTGAAGATCTATATAATGAAGGCTTTATTACTGATATAACCGATATATATGATATAAATAAATATGAAGATGAATTAATGAATCTAGAAGGTTATGGCACTAAAAAGATAAGTAATTTAAAAACAGCAATAGAAAAAAGTAAATCAAATTCATTAGAAAGACTATTATATGGTCTTGGTATTAGAAATGTTGGAGCAAAGACTGCTAAAGTATTAGCAAGATATTATAAAACATTAGATAATCTAATGAATGCTAGCATAGAAGAATTAACAAGTATTAATGATATAGGAAGTATAATAGCAACTAGTATAAGAGAATATTTTGATGATGAAAATAATAAAAAAATAATAAATAAATTAAAAGAATATGGAATAAATACAACATACATAAATAACACAGAATATGAAGAAAAAGAAGAATTCAAAAACAAGACATTTGTTTTAACTGGTAGTTTAATTAATATAACAAGAGAAGAGGCAAGCAAAATAATTGAAGACTTAGGTGGAAAAGTATCATCTTCTGTAAGCTCAAAAACTTCAGTAGTAATAGTAGGATATTCTCCAGGTAGTAAGTATGATAAAGCCTTATCATTAAATATTCCTATATGGAATGAAGAAGAATTCTTAGAAAAAATAAATAATTAATATTGTAAAAAACAATGATGTATGATATTATTTTAATGTAAGAAAAAATGGAAGGAGGCTCCTCTTATGAACAAAAAAGCAATTAAAAAAGTTAACTACAAGTTAATTAGAGGGGCTGTAAATCTTAATAATAAAATAAATAATATAGAGACTATAGGGAAAACTAATAGAAATATTAGTCTTTCTTTATAGTCTTTTTATATTGTAGGAAAGAGGTATAGTAATGAATAGATATAAATTATATATGATATTTGGAATATGTACTTTAATACTATCTATAAGTGGTACTTTTGCTTATTATATGTGGTCTAGTAATAATAATGCTCTAGTAAATGCTAGTGTATGTACTCCTACAATTAGTTTTGCTGGAGGCTCTACGATTAATGGAACAAATATGGTACCTGTATTAACTAAAGAAGAAGGTACTATAAAAGATATTGAAGTAAAGAAAAATGGTATATGTAGTAATGAAGTAACAATGAATTTATATTTAGAACTTACTACTTTTCCTAAAGAATTAGCTAATTCTTCATTTAAATATGAATTATATAAAAATGATGTAAAAGTAACAAATGGTAATTTTAGTGAAGTAAAACAAGGTGATACTATAACATTAATATCAAATGAAATATTAAATACTAGTAAAGATTTATATACATTATATATTTATATAGATGGTAATGTAGATAATCCAATAGAGATGGCTGGAAAGAGTTTTTTATTTAAAGTATGGGGTAGTGGAACAGGAGCAATATATAAAGAGAATGTAATAACACCATCAGAGAATCCAGGTAGTGGTTCATCTAAGTTTTTTGATACGGATATAATGAGAGATCAAATAGAGACAATAACAATTGCAGATAGTAATAAAGTACCAGAAGAAGAAGGAATAGTATCAAAAGATATATCATCAAATAAAGATGGAACAGTAATGTTATGGTATAAGAAGAATAATAATGGTAACTATGATATGTGGTTAGGTGGAGAGAATGGAGTATTACAAGCAAATACTAATACCTCAGGAATGTTTGCCTATCTAACTAATATTGAGAAATTAGATTTATCTAAATTAGATACAACATATATAACAAATATGTCTAAAATGTTTTATAGTAGTTCTGGATTAAAAGAAATAAATTTATCTAATTTTAATACTAGTAGAGTAACTGATATGAGTTATATATTTTATGGCTGCAGTAGTCTTACTACAATAGATGTATCAAGTTTTGATACATCCAAGGTAACAAATATGACAGGTATGTTTAATAGTTGTAGCAATTTAATAACTTTAGATCTAAGTAATTTTGATACATCTAATGTAGAATATATGGGTACTTGGAGTGGCTATTCTTATGGTGGAATGTTTCAAGGATGTAAATCATTGCAAAGTATAAATTTGAGTTCATTCAACACTTCAAAAGTAAAATCTATGGTTAATATGTTTAATGGATGTAAAAGTTTAACAAGTATAGATTTATCAAATTTTGATACATCTAATGTTACTGAAATGTATAGTATGTTTAGTGGCTGCAGTAGTTTAACAGCTTTAGATTTATCAAGTTTTAATACAAGTAAAGTAACAAATATGGAACGTATGTTTAATGGATGTAATACTTTAGCTTCATTAAATTTAAGTTCTTTTAATACTGCAAAAGTAACAAATATGAGTTTTATGTTTGGGAGTTGTAAAAGTTTAACATCGTTAGATTTATCTAATTTTGATACAAGTAATGTAACAAATATGCGAGATATGTTTAATGGATGTAAAAGTTTAACAACAATAGATTTATCAAATTTTGATACAAGCAAAGTGACAAATATGTATGACATGTTTTGTTATTGCAGTGGTTTAACAAACTTGGACTTATCAAACTTTAATACAAGTAATGTAACAAATATGGGTGGTATGTTTTGGGGATGTAATGGTTTAACATCGTTAGATTTATCAAATTTTGATACTAGTAAAGTAACAAATATGAATTGTATGTTTTGGAATTGCAATAGTTTAACAACCTTAGATTTATCAAGCTTTGAGACAAGTAATGTAACAAATATGGGTGGTATGTTTAGTGGATGCAGTGGTTTAACGACACTAAACGTATCAAATTTTGATACATCAAATGTTACTGATATGGGGAGTATGTTTAATGGATGTAGTAGTTTGACTTCGTTAGATTTATCAAACTTTAATACTAGTAAAGTAATAAATATGAATCAGATGTTTTGTAGATGTAATAGTTTAACTTCATTAAACATAAGTTCTTTTAATACGGCGAATGTAACTAATATGGCTAGCGTGTTTTATAATTGTCATAGTTTAAAAACTATTTATGTATCTGATTTATGGAATGTAGATAATGTAACTAATTCTACAAATATGTTTTATGGTTGTAAATCGTTAGTAGGTGCAGTACCATATGATAGCACTAAAATAGATAAAACAATGGCTAATTATACTACTGGATATTTAACATATAAAGCTAATAACTAAGAAAGGTATAACTAATATCTTTCTTTTAGTATATATTTATGGCTTATATATGATAGGTATGTAGATACATTGTTATTAGACTATAGGCTAATAACAACACTAAAAGACCTAGACTTTTAGTGAATAAAATAATAGAAAAAGTGTATATTTAAGTATAAATATATCTTTTTTTTAATAAATATGATAAAATGTATTAGGAGAGTGATAAAGTGAGAGTAGTTATATCTGCTGGTGGAACTGGAGGACATATATATCCAGCCTTAGCAATTATAAATAAAATAAAAGAAATGGAACCAAATAGTGAGTTCTTATATATAGGTACTACTAATAGAATGGAAAAAGATTTAATACCAAGTATGGGTTATAGATATGAAGGTATTGAAGTAACAGGATTCAAAAGAAAATTAACATTAGATAACTTTAAAACAATAACTAATTTTATTAATGCAATTAAAAGATGTAAAATAATAATAAAAGATTTTGATCCAGATATAGTAATAGGTTGTGGAGGTTATGTTACTGCTCCTGTTATATATGCCGCTAAAAAGTTAGGTAAAAAAACATTCATTCATGAACAAAATAGTGTAGTAGGACTGGCTAATAAGTTCTTAGCTAGATATACAGATAAAATAGGAGTATCATTTGAAAGTACTATCAAAGATTTTCCTAAAGGAAAAGCTATATTAACAGGTAATCCATGTAGTGAAAAAGCCCTAAGTATAAAGAAAACTACTAAAGAAAAATTAGACATAGCCAAAGATAAAAAACTAGTATTAATAGTTATGGGTTCTCTTGGTAGTAGAACTATCAATGATAAAATATTTAGTTTTATAGATAAATTCAGAAGTAAAAATTATAGTGTAATAATAGTTACAGGTAATAGTTATTATGAAAGAGTAAAAGATAAAAGAGTACCAAGTAATGTCAAAGTATTACCATTTATCTATGAAATGCCTTCAGTTATGAAAATAACCGACTTAATGGTTACTAGAGCAGGAGCCTCTACTATGAGTGAAATAACAGCTCTTGAAGTACCATCTATCTTTATACCAAGCCCATATGTAACTAATAACCATCAGTATAAAAATGCTATGGATTTAGTAGATAATAATGCTGGTTTAATACTAGAAGAAAAAGATTTAACAGATACATCACTAATAAACTTAATAGATAAAACAATAAATGATGAAGATAAACTAAAAGAAATGAAAAGTAATTTAAAGAAATTAGGTATCAAAGATAGTGGTGAAAGAATATATAATATACTAAAGGATTTGATATTAGATGAACGAAAATTTTATTAAAAATTATGAATATTATAAAGATATATCATTAAAAAAATATAATACTTATAGATTAGATGTTAAATGTGGATATTTAATATATCCAGGTAATACTAAAGAATTAATAGATTTATTAAAGTATTTAAAAGAAAATAATATAGATTATTTCATATTAGGAGGAGGATCTAATATAATACTAGCAAAACCATACTTTGATGTTGTAATAAAATTAGATAAATTAAATAATATCGAAATAAAAGATAATATAGTAACTGCTGGAGCAGGAGTAAGTTTAATATATCTAGCTAATTTATGTATGAATAATAATTTAAATGGTCTAGCTTTTGCAGGAGGAATACCCGGAATGGTTGGAGCAAGTACTGCGATGAATGCTGGCGCCTATAAAGAAGATATGGCTAGTATAGTAAAAGAAGTAAAGGTAGTAACTCCAAGCCTAGAAGTAGTTACACTAACAAATAAAGATTTAAATTATTCATATCGTAATTCTTTTCTAAAAGAACATAAAGACTATATATGTACTGAAGTAACATTAGAAATGAATTATTTAGATAAAGACAAAATAAAAGAAACAATGACTAGTAGAAAAAAGAGAAGAATAGATACACAGCCTCTAGACAAACCATCTGCGGGTAGTGTCTTTAGAAATCCTGAAGGATTATCCGCAGGTAAATTAATCGAAGATGCTGGTCTAAAAGGATATAAAATAGGTGGTGCCAAAATAAGTACCAAGCATGCCAATTTCATAGTAAATACTGGCGATGCTACCTATGAAGATATCTTGGAATTGATAGATTATACAAAGAAAAAAATAAAAGAAATATATAATATAGATTTAATATTAGAACAAGAAATAATAAGGTGATAAAAATGGGTAAAAAGGCTAAGGTAAAAGTTAAAGTAAAAAAAAGAAAATTAAAACTAAAAAGAATATTCTTTTGTCTAATATTCTTAGGCCTTCTAGGAGGAATCTTTTACCTAGTAAAAAAAATACCCATAACAAATATCTATATAATAGGTAATAACATAGTACCAGATAAAGAAATAATAAGTACTGCTGGTATAGATAACTATCCATCATTTATAGACACATCAAAGAAAGATATAATAACAAGATTAAAAAGAAACAACTATATCAAAGAAGTAAAAGTAGAAAAGAAATTATTAAGTAAAATATATATCTATATTACAGAATATAAAGTAATATCTCTATATAATGATAAACTAATCTTAGATAATAATACCGAGATAGAAAATACTTATAATATTTATAATATACCAATATTAATATCCGATATTTCTAGCATTAGAGAAAAATATACCAAGAGTATTAGTAAGATAGATGATGATATACTATTAAAAATATCACAAATAGAATATACTCCTAATGATGTAGATAGTGAAAGATTTACTCTATATATGAATGATGGTAACCAAGTATATATAACACTAGGTAAAGTAACCAAGATAAATAAATACAATAGTATATATTCAAGATTAGAAGGAAAAAAAGGAATAATATACTTAGATTCAGGAGATTATATAGAAGTAAAAGAGGAATAATAATGTTATTCCTCTTTATTAATTATATAGTAATATAAGCTGTTATTATCTATCTTTTTACTTAGTTTATTAGCTTCATATATATTTTTAAAAGTCCAAAAGAATATTTCTTTATTTTTAATTCTCTTCAATTTCTTATTAGATACTGTTTTATAATTAAGAATAGTTAAAGGATACTTATTATATCTATAAAAGAAAGATATAATTCCCTTTTTATACTTAGTTTTTTTATTTAGGTATTTAATAATCTTTTTATTAAAAGACATTAAATAAATATTTTTATCAGTATTTTTTAATATATCTAAAAGAATATCTCCAAGTAACTTATAGTTGTTGTTAACTTTAATATCGATAAGTAATATCTTATCAGTATCTATATCTAATATTTTATCTAAAGTAGTTAAATATTTATGTTTAATAATATCCTTATAATTCATATTCTCTATATAATTAATACCTAGTACTGAATCATGAGATAGTACTATTTTTTTATCTTTAGTTAGTCTAATATCAAATTCTACACCTATACTTTCTTTATCAAATAAAGCCCTTTTAATAGCCATATAACTATTATCACTATTCTTTTTAGAAGTAATCCCTCTATGAATTATATATTTCATAATAAATTATATGAAAATGATACTTAGTATATTGAAAAAATAATTATTTTATGATAAGATTAACTTATGATAGATAGGAGAGGTAAGTAATGAAAAAAAATAATATATTTAAAATGTTTGTATTTACTATAATGTTATTTTTGATTGGAGTATTTAATGTTAAGGCAGACTTTACAATTGATTTTAGTAATAGTGATAATAGAGAAATTGCAAGTAATGAATTATTTACTAGTAAATACAAAACACATTATAGAGTAACCACAAATGGGGATGTTGTCTACTGCTACCAACCTTATGTTGATTATGCCTATGAGGGTGGAACGAGTGTAAAATTTGTATTTACAAGCTGTAGTAATGTTTCAACAAATGCAGCACAACTTGCTTATGTTTATACTAATGGTTATGGTGGAAATAATGATTATTCTACTGGTGGTACTAAATTTGATGATTATTATGCTACACAACTTGCTGTATGGTATTTTGGCGATAGAACTTTATATTCACCACATACTGTAGACTTTTTAAATAACTTTAATGTAAGCAATGGTAGGTTAACTGGTAATTACAATGGTTCAAGTAATAAAACTAGTGAGATGGCCGCTAAATTAATAAATGATGCTAATGATTCAGTAAATGCTACGCCAAGTATTTCACTTGATACTAGTAGTACAAAACTAAATATTAATAGTGATAGAAGTTATTATGTATCTGGAGCAATAACAATAAGTGGCTCTTGGATAAGAAATGCTGTTAGTGTAAGTATAAGCGGTGTTACTGGAGCATTTGTAACTAGCAATGTTAATGCCACTGGTGGAAGTACAGACTTTAAAGTTGGAGACACTATTTATGTTAAGGTGCCTGCAGGAAATATAACTAAAAGTTCCTCTATAACATTAAGTGCTACAGGTACTTCAAGTAAAGGTAATGGTACAGTACAAAAATGTACAAACAGTGCTATACCAGCAGCTCAAAAGATGACTAGTATTGTAAAAGGAACACCAAGTGAAGTTAATAAAAGTTTAACATTAACTGCTGAACCTTCTAAAGTAGAAGTAAAAATATCAAAACAAGATATAACAGGCAGTAAAGAAGTAAAAGGTGCTACTCTCGTAATTAAAAAAGGTAATACTGAAGTAACCAAATGGGTATCAGAAGGAACAATTAAAAAGATATCTCTTGATGCAGGCACATATACCCTTGAAGAAACAATGGCTCCAGCCGGATATAAACTTAGTAGTAGCAAGGTAACTTTTACAGTTAACTCAAATGGTACAGTTACTGTAGATGGCAAAGTAGTAGATAAAGTTATAATGAAAAACGAACCATTCTATATAACTATATCAAAGTTAGGATTAACTAAAGACAAAGAACTAGTTGGTGCTAAATTAAAAATAACCGATAAAGATGGAAAACTTACTATAGATTTAGACGGCAAATCATTAGAATGGATAACTACCGAAAGCGCAGAAAAATTTCATTTAGCAGAAGGTACTTACTATTTAACTGAAATAGAAGCTCCAGCTGGTTATATAAAAAGTGATAAAACTATAGAGTTTATCGTAGAAAAAGATGGTATTATAAAAGTTAACAAAACAGAAGTAACTAAGGTAACAATGGAAAATGAACCATTATATATATATATTTCTAAAAAAAGTATTAATGGAAAAACAGAGTTACCTGGAGCAAAGTTAAAAATAACTGATAAAGATGGAAAATTAGAAAAAGACTTAGACGGTAAAAGTTTGATATGGACTTCATCTACTAAGGAAGAAAGATTCCGTTTAGCTCCTGGCAGTTATATATTAACAGAATTAGAAGCTCCTAAAGGATACGAACTTAGTGATGCAGTTATAGAATTTACAGTTACTGAAGATGGAAGAATACTATTTGATAAAAAAGAAGCTGAAAATAATATGATAGTATTTAAAAATACCCCTGAACCAGAACAAGTAGTAACTGGAAGTTCATTAATATACATCTTATTTGTAGGTATAATAACCGCAGGAGTTGTAACATTCTTTGTATTAAAAAGAAACGATTAAAGTAGAAGAATTTCTACTTTTTTTCATAAAATGGTTGAAATTTAATATATTATATGGTAAAATTAATAACGTTGTGGGATAATCCGCTTATTATAGATAATGATTATCTGAAAAAGAAAGGAAGTGTATATACGATGAATATCATTGACAAAATTACTCAAAGTCAAATGAAAAAAGATTTACCAGAATTCAGAGTAGGAGATTCAGTTACTGTTGGATGTATTATTACTGAAACTAAAGGTGGTAAGTCAAAAGAAAGAGTACAGGACTTTAAAGGAACTGTAATTGCAAGAAAAGGTAAGGGAGTATCTGAAACTTTTACTGTAAGAGGAGAATATTCTGGAATTGGTGTTGAAAAAACATTCCACGTTCATTCTAATAAAGTTGCTTATATTAAGGTTACTAAACCAGGTAAAGTAAGAAGAGCTAAATTATATTTCTTAAGAGATAGACAGAAAAAATATAATATTAAAGAGAGAAGATAATAGCTTTGCTACTATCTTTTTATTATTGAGGTGGAAGATGAGAAAAAATATTAAAGAATTATATCCTTATGTTATTATTGTAGTAGTTGTAATACTAGTTAGAACTTTTATAATAACTCCAGTAATAGTATCCGGCAGTTCAATGAAGCCCAATTTTAATGATGGAGAGTTATTACTAGTAAGAAAAATAAGATATAACGAGAAAACTATTAAGAGATTTGATGTAGTGGTAATAAAGAAGGATAAAGAAGAAATAATTAAGAGAGTAATAGGATTACCTGGAGAACATATTTCATACAAGAATAATAAATTATATGTAAATGATAAGTTAGTTCAAGAAAACTATACACATTTAAATACTAAAGATTTTAACTTAGAAGAAATATGTACTTGTAGCACTATACCAGAAGGTAAATATCTTGTTTTGGGAGATAATCGTCCTATATCTAAAGATAGTAGATCAATAGGCTTAATTGAAGAAAAAGATATAGTGGGAAAATCAGTATTTAGATTATGGCCTATAACAAAAATAGGCACTGTATAATTTACTGTTAAAGAATAAAATATTATAGACAATAGTAAAATTAAATTATAACTTCTTTCATAAAATAAAATGAAAGGAGTTTTTAAAATGGATAAAAATTTTTCAAACAAAATTAAAAAAATACTTGAAGATGGTAAAAAATGTAATTGTACTCCTGTAATTATTGGCCAAACAGGTCCAACAGGTCCCACCGGCCCAGCAGGAGCTGCTACAATTATAGTTGGTACAACCACTACTGGTGAGCCAGGAACAAATGCTAGTGTAACTAATGTAGGTACTAATCAAAATGTAGTTCTAGATTTTGTCATCCCAGCAGGAGTCACTGGTCCAACCGGACCCCAAGGGATAACCGGTCCTACAGGAGCTACAGGCCCAACTGGCCCTCAAGGAATAACCGGCCCTACAGGTGCAACGGGTGCAACCGGACCTCAAGGGATAATAGGCCCTACAGGTGCAACGGGTGCAACCGGACCTCAAGGGATAATAGGACCTACAGGTCCAACTGGGCCAACCGGACCTCAAGGAATAATCGGTCCTACAGGAGCTACAGGACCAACCGGACCTCAAGGAATAACCGGGCCTACAGGTCCAACTGGCCCAACCGGACCTCAAGGAGTAACAGGTTCTACCGGTGCAACGCCAGTAATAACAATCGGCACTGTTACAACAGGTGATCCTGGAACACAGGCTGCAGCTTCAATAACTGGAACAGCCCCTAACTTTGTATTGAATCTAACAATACCAACCGGTGCTACCGGTCCTACAGGGCCAACCGGTCCATAAGGAGAATAATTCAAACGGTCTATTAGGCCGTTTTCTTATAGACAAATATATCTTGACATGATAAAATGATATCAGAGGTGATAATGATGATCCATGAAATGAAATTAAATAATGAGCCATTTACTTTAATAAAAGCAGGCACCAAAGTAATAGAAATGCGGTTAAATGATGAAAAGAGAAGAAAAATAAAAATAGGAGACAAAATAGAGTTTACAAGTAGAGATAGCGGCGAAAAAATTATGACTGAAGTAATAAATTTACATAACTATCAAAGTTTTGCAGAGCTGTATAAACATTTCAACAAAAAAGTCTTGGGATATTCTGATAATGAAGCAGCAGATCCAGCTGACATGAATAAATACTATTCTAAAGAAGAACAAGATAAATATGGAGTATTAGGTATTGAAATAAAATTAGTCAAATAATTTTCATAAATTTATATAGCTATAGTGAAGAATAAAAAGAAAAGATGCACTTGGTACAAAGAATATTACAGCTATGCCGACATCATTAGTGCCAAGATACTTTGATGCATTTGCTATATTCTTAAAAAAAGATTCAAAATATGTACCTTAATTTGCTGCTAGAATAAATAACATTACAAAATATCAATAATACGAAAGCATAATTTAATATGCTTTTTTCTTTGGTAATAATCTTACCAGAAAGTTGACATTATATTACCATATATATTATAATTAAGTCATGTGTAAGAAAAATTATAAACATATTAAAAAAACAACTTATTTCCAAATAAAATTAGTTCAAAAAGAAAAGATAGGGAGCATTTAGTGAAAGAATGAATTTTAAATTTTGATGCAATAATATCAGTTGGATATAGAGTAAATTCATTAAGAGCGACACAATTTAGGAGATGGACGGAAAATATACTTAAAACATTTATAATTCAAGGATATGTATTAGATAAAGAAAGAATGAAAAATGGTTCATTTATTGATAAAGATTGTTTTGGAAAGTTATTAGAAGAAGTCCGAGAAATTAGGTTATCTTAAAGAAGGTTTTATCAAAAAGTAATTGACATTTATGCTAAAAGTATAGATTATGATCCTAAATCTCCTATATCAATCGATTTCTTTAAAAGGGTTCAAAATAAAATGCACTATGCTGTGTCAAAACAAACAGCAGTAGAAATTATATATAGTAGAGTCAATTCAGAAAAGAACATATGGGCTTGACTTCATAGAAAAATATTCCTTATGGAATCAGTTGTAATAATTGCTAAAAATTATTTAAATAAAGAAGAATTAAAAGATTTAGAAGGAATTGTTAGTATATTTTTAGAAATTGCTGAAAATAGGGCGAGAAGACATATTCCAATGATGATGGAAGACAGGTCATCTAGAATAGATAAGCTTTTGCTTGCAGATGATAGGGATATATTAAAAGATGCTGGAAAAATATCACATGAAATAGCTTGTGATAAAGCATTAACAGAATTTGAAAAATATAGAATAAAACAAGATAAATTATATAAATCAGATTTTGATTTATTAATAGAAGAAACAAATAAATGATAAAATGAAAGGAAGATTAGAAATATGCTTAATTTAGAAAAAGTAAAAGAAGAATTAAATAAATGGAATTTTAGTTATAAAAATAATATTGTGCCGGGACATAGTACTTATAAAGTAAAATGGGTTTTACCAGCTGGTCCAGTAATTGTAGTTGCGTCAGAAAGAGCAACATCATACTTATTTGGGTTTGATGAAAAAGGAATTCATATTTTTCCGGTAGAAGGCAACTGGAATATATTAGATTGCTGCTTAATAGAATGGAAAAACATCACAAAATTTGAAATGAAAAAAGGTATTTTACTTGAAAATACTATGAATATTACGACTAATGAAATGAAAGTATCATTAAAAATAAATAAAATGGTTGCAGGTAATCTCTGGGTTAAAGAAAATATAAAAGAGTTAGAAAAATTAAATTATTATAAAAAATAGTTATAAAAAATAGTTATAAAAAATGTAAAAAAGTTTTTACTAAAAGGGAAGTGATAAATAATGGATATGTATCAAAAAAGAAAAATTAGAGCAGAAAAGAAAAATAACAATCAAGAAGAAAAGTTAACTAAAGTCGGAATTAACTGGTATCCTGGCCACATGGCTAAGACTAAAAGAGAGATAAAAGAAAAGATAGATTTAATAGATATAGTATTTGAAGTAGTAGATGCTAGAATACCATATTCTTCTAAAAATAAAGAGATTGAAGAAATGACTAAAGGAAAACCTAGAGTTATTGTTATGACTAAGATTGATTTATGTGATAATGATAAGACTAATAAATGGATTAAATATTATGAAGATAGGGATTATATTGTAGTACCTATTGATCTAATTAATAATCCTAATACTAAGATTATATTTGATAAGATTAAACCTTTAATTGATGAAATTAATAATAAGAGAATTAGTAAGGGATTAAAACCTAGAAGAGCTAGAATACTAGTAATGGGTGTACCTAATGCAGGTAAGTCTACTTTAATAAATAGATTAGTAGGTAAGAAGAGTACTAATGTAGGTAATAGACCTGGTGTTACTAAAACCCTAGAATGGATTAGAATTAATGATAAAGTTGAACTATTAGATACCCCAGGTATATTATGGCCTAAGTTAGATGATGAAGAGGTAGCTCATAATTTAGCTAGTATGACTGCGATTAAAGAAGAAGTATTAGATTGTGAAGATATTGCTATATATATTATAAATAAAATGTTATCTGATTATCCAGATAACATTAAAGATAGATATAATATTACTAATACTGGTGATATTGTAGATATTCTTGATCAGATAGGTAAGAAAATAGGAGCTTTTAGAAATAATGAAACGGATTATGATAGGGTTTATAAAAGAGTTATAAAAGATTTGCAAGATGGTTATTTAGGTAAAGTAACTTTTGATGATATAAAATAAGAGTATAGATTTTGTTCTATACTCTCTTTATTTAATAATATTACCAAGTATTCCATATGATATAATACTCATAATGATACTAGCAAGAATTACTCCTAGCATGATATAAAGAAATGATTTCTTTTTATTCATATTAAGTAGTACGGCAAGTCCTGCACCTGTCCAAGCACCAGTACCAGGTAATGGTATTCCAACAAACAACATAAGACCAATATAACCATATTTTTCTATTTGATTTTTTTTAGATAAAATCTTATTTTCTATTTTATTAACAAACTTTTCAGTAACTTTAAATTTCTTTAACCAATTTAAGACTTTCTCTAGAAATAATAAAACAATAGGAATAGGAAGAGTATTTCCTATTATACTTATAATATAGCCAGGTAAGAAATCAAGTTTAAGAAGAGAAGCCGCAAGCAAACCACCTCTTAATTCTAATAATGGTAGCATTGATATAATAAATACCACCACTTCTTTACCAAGACCATTAAACAAATGAACTAAACTTTCTACCATATTTTCCATAAATTTTTATCCTCCACTTCTAAATTATATCAAAATAAATATAAATAGTAAATTATATTTTATCTATTTTACATTACTTAATTGATTTTTAGTAGTTATTATTGTATAATCAATATGAAAGGAATTGTTATTATGTATAAATTTAAAAAAAATATTCCCAATATAATTACGATATCAAGAATCATATCACTAGTATTAGGTTTTATCTTTTTTATTAAAGATAATATCGTAGTATCTTTAATATTATATATATATGGTGCAGTCTCG
>OLHG01001176.1_pt1 | contig 16775 bp, 18 predicted proteins | sample 1605971 | NCBI WGS metagenome assembly OLHG01 (sample SAMN03283289) | human gut metagenome | biome: human-associated habitat; material: feces | host: Homo sapiens | place: Peru | collected 2012 | reverse complement strand
CCCACTTCCTCGGTGGGCATTGCTTCATCCGCAAAGGCACAGGGCACCAGCCCCGCCAGCAGCACGGCCACCAGAAACAGGCAGAACCCTCGTTTCATAATTTTTCGCATGGCATTTTCCTTTCACAAAAAAATCACCCGCCGATTTTGGCAGGTGTCTACGTTTCTTTCAGCTGGTACAGCTGGTTATACAATATAAGGGGGAGTGTGAGGGGGAGGGGAACGACACCTTGGAGCCATTATCGGTCACGCTCCTTTTGCCGGAGCTGATACCGGTGGTAATACTCCAGGGCTTTGATCACATAGTCCTCCGTCTGCTTGGCGGTGAAGTTTTTGGGGATGAAAGGTTTCAGCCGTTCCGATTGGAAGCTGATTTTCTCTTTCTGGTTGGGCTTCTGCTCGCACATGATGGAGAGGATCACGTCGGCGTTGAGCCTGCCGTTCTGGGAAAATTCTTTCATCTTCAGGGCTTGGGCCAGGGACGGCGTAGACTGCTCGGAACTGATGGAATCCAGCAGACTGTTTTGCTCCTCCTCGGTCAGGTAGGAAAGCTCCACGGCGGGCCGGAAAGCGATTTTCCCAGCGTCCACCAAATCCAGCAGAGGCGGAATAAGGTGGGTGAGGCGAATGTAGCGTTTGATTTGTGTTGAACTGTCACTTGTCTGTCCGGCAAGTTCCTCGTTGGAGCGACTACCCTGTAACTTCGGTCCCACTGGGTCCGAAGTTAAATCCGTCCGCTGTCCCTGCCTGTTCATGGCTTCCAGCCGCATTTTGTAGGAAAACGCTTTTTCGCTGGGCAGAATGGTGGTGCGCTGTAAATTGCTTTCCACCATAAGGATAATGGCCTCGTCTCTGGAAAGCTCCTTGATTTCCGCTTTCACGGTGGCCAGGCCTGCCAGTTCACAGGCTTTTGTTCTGCGATGGCCGGAGACGATTTCATACCGCCCATCCGGCTTCTGCCGCAGTGTCACCGGGGTAATGATCCCCCGTTCCTTGATGCTCTCCACCAGCTGATCCATGTCCTCATCTAAGCGGACATGAAAAGGATGATTCGGAAATTCGTCAATTTCCGAAAGGGGAATTTCATGGATTTTGGGGAGCTTGGATTCCGCCCGCTCCTTATCATCCATGAACAGCTCATCTAGCCCCGTCAGACCGAGATCGATTTGTTTCTTTGCCAAGTTCGGCTACCTCCTTTGTCAAGTTTGTGTAGGCCTGGGCCACCCGGCTTTTGGGGTCAAAGGCGAAAATGCTCTTTCCCTCGCCGGAGGCCTCGGCGGCTCGGACAGAGCGTGGGATTTCCGTGTCAAATACCCGGACGCTGCCGCCCAATGTGGAACGCAGGGCGGCGATAATGCTTTTGGCATTGTTGGTTCGCCCGTCCACCATGGTCATAAGGATGCCGTCGATTTTCAGTTTCGGATTGATCTGCCGCCGCACTCTGCTGATGGTGCGGATGAGCAGATTCAGACCCTTTGTGGAAAGAAAGTCCGGTGCAGACGGGATGATCACGCTGTCGGCGGCAGCCAGAGCATTGATGGACATCAGCCCCAAGGACGGCATACAGTCAATGAGAATGTAGTCGTAGTTCTCTTTCACCCGGCTGAGAACGGATTTCAGCACCTGTTCCCGGGACATGGCATTGAACAGACTCATTTCCACGCCGGACAGTTCAATGTTCGCAGGAAGCAGATCGACCCCCTCGCCGCTGTGGATGATGCCTTCTTCCCAGGGAACGGATTCATCCCGGATTTCAGCCTGCATGGCAGTAGCCAGTGTGATGTCCAGATCATCGTCAGCGTTCCGTATTCCTAAGCTGATGGTCAAACTGTGCTGGGGGTCATCATCTACCAGCAGCACCCGGTTTCCGGCCTGCGCAAGGCCGACACCAAGATTGACGGTGGAAGTGGTTTTTCCAACACCTCCCTTCTGATTGACAATGGCAATGGTTTTGCAGTGATTCATTTTGTACCTCCTTGATGTTATTTTTTGCTCCACCAAAACACAGAAAATCTTTCTGCGCTTTGGTCGGTGCGTTTCATTCGGCCTCGCCCCCTAAACACACAAAGGGAAATCATCTGACGCTCGAGAGCGAATCGAGTCCATGGGCCTTCCACCCCTGCCGGGTCCTCCGCCAGCTCCGTAGAGAAGTATCATTGTCCTATCTGAACCCTCGTCGCCTTGTTGGTGGCAATCCAACATTGGAGACAGCATTTCTCGCTCAGCACCTTTGCTTCAGCCCTAGCGGGCTTCCTCGCTTCGTACCCCTTACGGGGCAGGTGGTCACAGCGTACTGTCCTCCCGGCTCCGGTCCAGAAGAATGTATCAGATGAATGAATATGAAGTTTTCAAGGTCCAAGTGAGGGGGGAGGAGAGATGTCTCTCTAACGAACCCCCTCACTTGGTAGGCATCGAGAAGGGCCGATTTTTGCGTCATTTTGGAAAAAAGTCAAAAAATTTTTATTTGCAACTGTATCAATGAATTTTTCGCTTAAAAGAGCATAGAGAGTGCGGGAATAATGCCTATGACAACTACTAGTAAAAACAAAAAACCATGCGCTCAGGAAATGTACCTAAACGCACGGTTGCATAATTTTGCAGTCGAATCTATGTAAAAGATAAAACTGCCACTATATTCACTTGAATAAAATGTCCTATGAAATATGGGAATTTTGGAAGTCAGCTATTATTATCCTAATTTTATTAGCCTGTTTGACCATTTTTCAATAGGTAATAGGGACATCAACGTCGGAAGCGGCCTGCATCTTGAACTGCTCCATGGCCTGCTTGGCCTGGGGAACGTTAAGCTTGTTATTGTTGCTGCTCATTTGAACTCTCTCCTTATGGTGGTTTTTCGGGAAAGGACACCGGTTTTCGGGGAAAATCGGCTTTTTCTTTCCGCAGGCATAGCTTGTGTCGTTTCCTGCAACAAATTCCCGGCTTTTTCCGGAAATACAGGAGAGGAATGGAAAACGGAAACATTTCAGCCGATTTTGCCGCCTGACCGGTATCGCCATTGTGCACCGGCACCGCGGCGGTTCAGGAAGGATGAGAAAAAGGAAGGATATTTGGAAAGGATTTCCAAATCTGGGTACTTCTTTTCGTGATAATTCACAAGACCTTTTGCCTGAAATCCACGATTCGGGTAAAACCGGGGAATTCTTTCACCGGATGGGAAAAAAGCTTGACGTTTGGCGGAAATTGAAATATAATGTTGCGTGTAAAGATGCAAATAGGCGACTGCAATTAATGGTGAAATAATGGCGCGGCTCCGGCGGACGGCCGATTGTTTGGCTTCGTGCAGACGCCTGGATGGTTTGAATTGTCCATTCTCCTTCCTTTCGATGAGAATCGCACAAAACCGGAGTGCGTCAGAGGAAAAAAGAAATGGGACGAATCAAGCTTGCGATGGCATGGGCCACCGCAGGCTTGTTGGCGTTTTTGATAGGGGAAACTCTGAATAAATCGTCAGCGGCTGGCGAGCAGATCTTTTGTCCCCATGCTGCGGTTTTCAAAGTGGGAAATACACAAAGTGTTCCTCCACTTTAGAAACCTTGCCTGGAAACAAAATCCATCGCTCCCGGCTCTTGCCGATTTAATCAGAGCGTCCTAAGAAATCGGGAAGCGGATTTTAAATAAGAGGAGAGATAGCCAATGGGAATTCGAACACGGCACATCAAGGGGAAATACAGCTGGCTGAAGCATCTGGACTTTATGGTGCTGGATGTGCTGGCACTGATGGCCTCCCTGGTGCTGGCCTATGTGATTCGGTTTAAAACCCTTGACCTTTGGACAAGGGACGGCTGGCGAGGCGTAATGACCGTCATCTGCCTGCTGGATCTGGTGGTGATCCTGTTCACCGGCCCCTTTTCCGGCATCTTCCGGCGGTACGGCAGCGAGGAACTGCTGTGCACCCTCCGGCAGGCGGTGTACAATTTCATCCTGTGCTGCATTCTGCTGTACATCCTGAAAATCGGCGCGGCCTACTCCCGGGCGGTGATTCTGATGACCTACGGCTTTTACCTGGTCATCTCCCTGGCCCTGCGGATGCTGTGGAAGGGGCTGCTCCGTTCCGGTCGGGCCACCTCCGTGGCCACCACGGAGAAAACTATCTTCGTCCTGGGCTCTCGGGCGGACATGCCTCAGCTGCTGCGCAGTATCAATTCCGGCTTTTTCCAGGAGTACGCCGTGAAGGGCATCTGCATTCTGGACGGGGAGCCGGGCGAGAAGGTCACGGTTCGGATTGATCGCACAGATTCCCTGGGCAGGGTACAGGAAACCTATGAAGAATTTGAAAATTCTACGGATGTGCAGGGAATTGTGGATTACATTCTGAAAAATCACATTGAGGAGCTCTTTGTAGGCACGAAGCCCTCAGAACTGTCTCATCAGGTCTACCAGACCCTCATCGACAACGGCAAGAGCATCCACCTGAGCATTCAGCCCATGGTGGGTATCCAGACCGACAATCAGTTCATCACCACGGTCGGTACCTACAAGGCCTTAGGGCTGGGCGTTTACTCCTTCACCGGCAAGCAGATGATCTACATGGCGGTGAAGCGCTTTATGGACATCGTCTTCGGCCTCATCGGCCTCGTCGCCCTGCTGCCCCTGATGCTGATCGTGAAGGTCTCCTTCCTCCTAAACGGGGACAGGAAGCCCATCTTCTACACCCAGACCCGGGTGGGCCTCAACGGCCAGCCCTTCCAGCTCATCAAGTTCCGCTCCATGGTCTGGAACGCCGGGGAGATCCTGGAAGAGTTGTTGAAAGATCCCAAGTACGCCAAGGAGTGGGCCGAGAACCAGAAGTTCGAGCACGACCCCCGCATCACCAAGATGGGCGGGTTCCTCCGCAAGACCAGCCTGGACGAGGTGCCCCAGTTTATCAACGTCCTCAAGGGCGATATGTCCGCCATCGGCCCTCGGCCCCTGGTCCCCGGAGAGCTGGAGCAGCACGGCGGCTTGCAGCTCTATAACCAGGTCAAGCCCGGCATCACCGGCTGGTGGGGCTGCAACGGGCGGAGCAACACCACCTATGACGAGCGGCTGGAGCTGGAGTATTATTATGTGAAGAATTGCTCGCTGTGGATGGATGCGCTGACGGTGGTGAAGACGGCGGTGGTTATCTTGAAGCGGGATGGGGCAAAGTGAGGATATACATATGAACTTGAAATTCACGGTGGTGACCGTTGTATTCAACGGGGAATCCGTTATAGAGAAAACGGTGGAGTCCGTTCTGAACCAGGAATATCCACCCTTTGAATACCTGATTTTTGACGGCGGGTCCACGGACTGTACCTTGAATCTGATTGCTCAGTACAAAGAGGCTTTCGCCCAGAAGGGCATTACCCTTTCGGTGGTCAGCGAAAAGGACAGTGGCATTTATAACGCCATGAACAAGGGCGTGAAAGCAGCAACGGGGGACTTCGTCTCCTTCCTGAACGCAGGAGACTGGTACGAACTGGACGCTTTGAAAAACATCAACGCCTTTTACCAGGAGGAGCCCTTCGACTTGACCTACGGCGGACTCCACTATATCAACCCCAATGGGACCGTCACCAACAAAATGTCCAAGCTGGACCGCTTCCCTGTCAGCAGCCGTCACTGGAATCACCCCAGTATGTTCCTGCGGCGGGAGATTTACCAGAAGTATGGGTTCGATGAACAGTTCCGGGCATATGCGGATTTTGACCTCTATTTGAAGCTGCGGAAGGACGGGACCAAGATCCGGGTCATCGATAAGGTGATCACGAACTTTGTAGCCGATGGAGTCAGCACGAATACCAGCCTGAAGAAAGTGCTGGCCAGGTCTAAGGAAAAGTTTGAGGCGTATCGGAAGGAAGGGTATTCTCCTGTCTATTGGGTGGAGGCCTATGGGTGGGAGATGGTGAAGGCGGTTTATTTTAGGGTGAGGAGCTGAAACTCATGCGCTGCAATTGGTTTAAACTCGTTATGAGGGGCACAGGCGTACAGTATGGAAAAAAACTCCGACTAGACGGAATGCCTGTCATCTTCAATAAAAAAGGCGCACATTTGACCATTGGAGATAATTGCACGATCAAAAGTTCATTTTTATCTAACCTTGTTGGGCTGTATTCCAGAACTATCATAGTAACCAGGGCGCCGGGAGCGTCTATTTCTATTGGAAACAATGTGGGTATTTCTGGTGCGACAATCTACGCACGAAAAGGCATCACCATTGGTGATGGAACGCTGATCGGCGGCAACGTAAAGATTCTGGATAATGATTTTCACCCAATCAATACCGAGGACCGCATACGCCAGCTGGTTGCGGCGAATCCAGGAGAGTTGACGGATTTGATTCCTGCAAAGGAAATCTCGATCGGCAAGAACTGCTTCATTGGCTGCAACAGCATCATTCTCAAGGGCACTGTGCTGGGAGATGGATGTGTTGTGGGAGCGGGAGCCGTGGTCAGCGGGAAGTTTGAGGAGAATTGTGTGATTGCGGGAAACCCGGCGAGGGTGGTTAAGAGCTTATCAATATGTGGGGAAACAAATGGAGAAGATTTGTTTAATAGCATTCCATGACCTGTACTTGATGCAGTTTCTTTACAAATATACAGAGATTCTAGATGCAAATAACATAGAATACGATGTTATTTATTGGGAACGTGAAAGAGAAACTGGATATGTAAGACCGATGAAGGGTACACGAATTTCATTCCAGTATGAGACAAGTTACTACGGATCTAAACTGGGGAAAGTAGCGGGCTATCTAAAATATATAGCGTTTGTGAGAAAAGTGCTAAAAGAAAACAACTATAAAAAAGCGATTCTATTTACAACACAGGCAGCGCTTCCAATGTACCTGTTTTCTCGGAGAATCAGAAAAAAAATCCGATATATCTATGATTACAGGGACATAACGTACGAAGATAATGTGTTGCTAAAGAAGGTAATTCAAAAAATAATTAAGAAATCGTATTTCACATCCATATCCTCCTGTGGATTTGAGAAAAAGCTTGGAGAAAGCAATAAATTTGTTATGGCACATAATATCAGTGAAAAACTGGTATACATGCCCGTACATAAAACGACAGCCGACAAAATTCGAATCGTTTATTGGGGCATGGTTAGGCAAGTCGAATTTAATAAGAAAGTAATTCAGTTCATTGGGAATGATCCCCGCTTTGAGTTGGTGTATCACGGTGCTGGATATGTAGACGATTTGGAAGATTTTTGTCAGCAGAATGGGTATTCAAATGTAACGTTTACCGGAAAATATACATCAAATGAAATTTCGTCTTTTGCAGATAATACAGATATTCTTCTTAATATGTATGAAAACGATTATCAGCAGCAATTGGCAACAACGGTAAAGCTATATGATGGAATGCGATATGGCCTTCCGATGTTGATAACTCAAGGCTCTTACATGGCGGAATTGATGAAAAATCAGAACTATGTGCTGGCAATCGACCTAGTTGCAGATAGCTTGGATATGGTCTTTAATTGGTACAGCAATCTTGAAGCAGTTTCAGATGCATATAGAAACGAAATAAACAATATCAATACCGAAGATGAAGTATTCAGGACACGATTGCTTGAATTTGTGAGGATGTAGTTTATGCGCATTGCGATTTTCATTGATAACGAGGGAATAGCTGATGTGGATTGCCAAAACCTAGAATTTGGTAATCCAGGAATTGGGGGGACAGAGTATTGTGTACTGCTTCTGGCCGAGCAATATAAGCGATTCTATCCGGATGATCAGATATTCCTTTTGGCGGTTTGCCCTGGAAAACTCCCCGAAGTTGACGGTACAGTATTTGTAGATTCTCCTATGGATGTCGCAGGAGCTTTCAAAAAAATTGGAGCAGATATGTTGGTCATCAGCTCCGTTTATCACGGAGAACCGATCCAAAGAGATTTTTTTGACATGATCGTCAAAAACAAAATCAAGACAATTTTCTGGGGACATAATTTTTACCTGAGCGATTTCTGCAATTATATTGCAGAATGTGAGTATGCAAGAGCAAATGTCTTTGTAGGCAGACAGCAATATGATCGATACCTTGATCATAAGGTGATAAAGAAATCAACCTTTATTTACAATATGTACCCTAATCCGCCATATGAAAGTCGAGAGAAAATTTCCAACCATACTGTGACTTATATCGGTTCATTGGTTCCAACGAAGGGATTTCATGTTCTAGCACATGCATGGAAAGAAATTTTAAAACAGGTTCCAGATGCGGAGTTAAATGTCATTGGTAGCGGGAAATTGTACGGAAGAAGTTCTAAGCTCGGCCAGTATGGTATAGCAGAAGAAAGCTATGAGCAGCAGTTTATCGATGGGGTGACTGACCCGGACGGTGCTATACTTCCGTCTGTACATTTTCTTGGCGTTTTAGGTGCTGAAAAAGGGACTATAATTCGAGATACATGTGTGGGCGTTGTCAATCCAACAGGCCGAACAGAGACATTCGGAATCAGTGCACTAGATTTTGAGAGTCTTGGGGTCCCCGTCGTAACAATTGAAAAGGGTGGATTTTTGGACACAGTCATTGACAAAAAAACAGGATTACTCTATGGGACGACGGACCAGCTAGCGGAGAAAGTGATAATGCTGCTGAAAGATTATGTGGCAAATGAAACATACGGAAAAAATGGAATCGCCTTATCTAAAAGTTTTGCACCTGAACATGCCATCGGTCAGTGGAACGAACTTTTTAGGAATGTGTATCTTAATCAGCTGCCCTCTTTTATAAATCCTAGCAATTTTATGAATACAAATTTGAAAAATATTCGCTGGAGAAATCGTAAGTTGAAAAATAAACTGCACTGGGAATATCCGTTCTCTGTAATAGGGCTTGAAACGTTTGCAAGAAAGGTACTTAGGAGACTGGGGAAATGATTAAGTTTAGTGTTATAACAGTGTGTTTAAACGCAGGAAATGACTTGTTGGAAACAATAAGCAGCACATTGTCACAAACCTATGAAAATTTTGAGATTATTGTAAAAGACGGCTTTTCCACGGATGGGTCAGTTGAAAAATTGCCGAAAGATGACCGTATACGGTTAATTCAGAAAAAAGATTCCGGAATTTACGATGCGATGAACCAGGGAATTGATGCGGCAAATGGAGATTATTTGGTGTTTATGAATGCCGGGGACTTGTTTTATGCTAACACGGTGCTTCAGGAAGTAGCAGAAAAAATTGAAAAGAACCGGTATGATTTGTATTATGGACGCTGTTATAATCGACTATTGGATGTTGTTGATCCTGCGCCACTAAAACTGACAAAATATTTTTGTTACAGATCAATGATATGCCATCAGGCCACATTCTACTCGAGAGCAATGATGAAGAATAGAGGATATGATATATCTTATCGTGTGAGTGCAGACAGAGAGAGAATGCTGTATGCGGTAATAAGAGAAAAGGTGGGCAGCGAATATTTATCTACGATAATTGTTTCTTTCCAGGGCGGAGGATTTTGCACGACAGATAAAGCAAAAAAATTATTGATAGATGAGCAAAAAAGAATGAAGGAAACATATTTCTCAAAGTCTGAGAGGGTGAGATATGTATTTGCGCATGAAATCACTCTTCCACATATTCGAGAAAAAGTGTTAAAAAATCCCAGAATAAAGAAAATATATAGAACGTTGATTGCCAAGATTTATAGAAATTGATTTAAGCAAACCGGGGAGAAGAGGAAGTATGAACATTATTTTCTTAATAGGCCAGTTGCGATACAGTGGTGCGGAAAATGTGTTGCGGTGCATTGCGACGGAAATTGCGCACGCAGGACATAATGTGGAGATTATCCACTGTAATCTGTGTGAAAAAGTTTATTTAAATAGATTCATGTGAGGAAAAAGCAATTTCGCACATATGCTTGAAAATAAAAGTATGTGATTCTAACATTTATTAAAATGTCGGAAAGCCATTAAGGACTTAATAGGAGAAAGACTTAGATGAAAAAACATCCAAGAATTACGATTGTGACTGCTTGTTACAATAGTGAGGCGTATTTGGAGGATTGTATAAAATCAATTCTAAACCAAACGTATGATAATATTGAACACATTATAATTGATGGAAAAAGTACAGATCATACATTAGATATTATTAAAAAGTATGACGGAAAATACAATATGAAATGGGTATCAGAACCGGATCATGGTATGTATGATGCAATTTGCAAAGGTTTTAAAATGGGAACGGGCGAGATTTGTGCTTGGCTGAACTCAGATGATATGTATTTGCCATGGGCTTGTGAGCTTGTAGCCCAAGTAATGACAAAAACTGACATACAGTGGTGTACCGGAATTCCATGCCACTATACAGAACGAGGAGTTGCATACAATGTTGCTCGAATTACGCCTTCTTTTCCTCGAAGTTTTATTCGAAGAGGTTATAACGACGGTCGAATCGCAACATTTCTGGAACAAGAGTCAATGTTTTGGAGTAGAGAACTTTGGGATAAGTGTGGAAGTGTTATGACGAGCTACCGATATGCTGGCGACTATCATCTTTGGAGAGAGTTCGCAAAGTACGAACGTTTGGTTACGATAGACAGTGTAATTTCTGGCTTTCGAATTCATGAAGGGCAGAAGTCGGCGGATAGAGCAAAGTATTATAGTGAAGTCGGTCCGCTTAACCTCTGGGGAAGAGTCTTTCAGAAGACAAAAATAATCAAAATTGCGGGACTTGTATACTCGCTTTTTACAAAAAAAGGAAGAATAAGGGCAATAAAGATTCTAGAATGATAAAGGAATGGAGCACAACATCAATGAAAGTTACAATTGGAAAGAAGCGGGTTGATAATATAATTGCTCCATATCTTGTGGTCGTCTATGCACTAATAATGTCAGGATCTGTTTTTCAGTATGCCTATATGGGGACATTGGAACGTATAAATGTGTTCCTGACATTAATCCTTTTTTTTGTATATGTTCTGCGCCAAGGCAGAAAAACCACCTGCATAAACAAATGTATTACTGACAGCTTTGTAATTGCTGGTGGAATTGGTTTGCTGGTGTGTATGACAATATGGCATGATTTCTCTTCGTTTTGGGGGTATTTGTCTAAATTTTGTGTTATTCTAATGCCATGGCTCATTTGCAAGTACGTTGACATACAAGATTTTCTGAATGCATATATTAAGGTTATTTTATTTCTTGCTGTTGCATCACTTATTCTATACTTAGTTCCATTCGCACTGAATTTACTTCCATATAAAGCTGTAATTGAGACATCAAATTGGAGTTTTGATTACTATTTAGTATATGCAGCTTTCCATAATGCAATTTATAAAATTCATCAGCGAAATATTGGCATTTTTTGGGAACCGGGGATGTACCAAGGGTATCTCATTTTTGCAATGATATACGTTGCAGCAGCAAAAAAAAGAACCATAAAAGCTTTCCTTTTTCAGGTTATAATGAGTGCAACAATCCTTACAACGCAGTCTTCAACAGGGTATATTTTACTTTTGCCAGCCTTGCTGATCTGTGCCTTAAGCTGTATTCCTCCAGAGCGAAAAATTATGCGTACTCTCACAACTATGCTTGTAATCGTCATAACGATTTTTGCCTTCTTAAATCCAAAGCCCATCTATTCTTTACTGGATGCTTTGTCTCCCGGCTTGATGGACAAACTTTTAGCAGGAAACGATGGCGGTTCAATGGGAACACGTGTCTATGGAATGCTGACTGATGCCAATTTAGCACTGAGACATCCGTTTGGAATTGGAGCGGCACAGCTCGAGCAGTACCGCAGCAATATGATGTGGGCATTCGGATTTTTGACAGATGGAGCAAATATCAACACGACATTTTCAATGTTATTGTATTATGGATGGATACCTGGTGTGCTCTATCATATAATGATAGCCAAGGGATGTTTCCGATTTTTTGGAAAGAATCTTATTGGTTTAGTCGCTTTGATTATAATGCTAATTATTATAAACACAGAGCCGCATTACATGACATTATTCTTTACGGTCATATTTATGGGAATAGAGAGCGGAAGGAATTATGAAGTGCCTAATCAGGAGATGTGCAATAACTTAATCGATGGAGCAACTTATCACTATGCTTAATAAAAAGACAGCCATTCTAAAAAACACCTCTATTGGCTTCCTCAGCCAAGTGGTAACAATGCTCTTCACCTTCCTCACCCGAAGCCTCTTCATTAAATACATCGGTGTGGAACTTCTCGGCCTGAACAGTACTTTTTCATCCGTTTTGAATGCGCTGTCTCTAGCGGAGCTTGGCTTCCAGTCTGCTGTCGTTTACAACCTCTATAAGCCCCTCCACGATGGAAACCAGGATGAAATCAACGCAATTATGAACATCCTGAAAACCATTTACCGGGGCGTAGGCATCTTCTTCGTCGCGGCAACCTTCCTGGTCACCCCGTTCTTAAAGACAATTGTTACAGGCATAGCAGTAACACGAATTATCTATGTGTACTTCTGGTTACAGGCGCTGGCTTCCGTCTGTACTTATTTTCTGGCATACAAACGAGCAATTCTTTATGCAGATCAGAAAGACTATGTTTCAAAAACAATCGACTTGCTGTGTGCAGTAGCGTTCAATATTGCGCAATGCGTTTCGCTTGTGATGTTTCACTCCTACATAGCATATTTGCTGTTAAAGGTTGCGCAGACATATACCTCCAATATCGTTGTCCATCTTTTCTGCAAACGTCATTACCCCTATTTGAAAGCAGGAAAAATGGATACAGACCGCCTCAAAATCATCCTGCTCAATGTCCGGGATGTATTCGTCGGAAGAATCGCTGGATTTATCTATAACTCAACCGATAATCTAGTGATTTCCTCCTTTGTATCAACCGTCAGTGTCGGCTTTTTTGTGAATTACACCACAATTACAGCCAGTCTGAAAACCATAACCAACAGTGCCCTTTCTCCTGTCATACCAGTTCTTGGTAATCATCTTCTGGATGAGCGGGACGGGAGCAAGCGGGAGCAGCTGTTCTATCTGAATACATTTGTGCGCTATCTAATTGCCCTAGTGATCGTCATTCCCATGGGCATACTCATGGACGACTTTATTTGTATGTGGGTCGGAAAGAGTATGGTTCTGGATAAGAGCATTGTGATTCTCCTTTGTTTGGATTTCTATATTCACCTTGTACATAGCGCAACATGCGACTTTATCAACAGTGCTGGACTTTTTAAGTCAGACAAGTACATCGAGGCACTGGGAGCCGTATGTAATATCGTTACCTCTATTGTCCTTGTGCACTACCTTGGCATTGCGGGTGTTCTGGTAGGTACTGTCATCAGTCAGATGGTTTTTTGGGTCGGAAGAAGCATAATTGTTTACAGGGAATGTCTGCACCTTGGTGTTTCGCAATACGTACGGTATTGGATGAAGAATATTTTCTATATAGTAGTGGCTGCCGCAATTACAGCTGTGATCCTGTTTATTTACAGCAGAATTGCCATTGCGAATATGTTTGCCCGGTTTATTATCGGCGGTGTCCTGGCGGAGGGAATTATTGCCGCTGTTATTCTCCTTCTTTTGGGACATACGGAAGAGATGAAAACGCTGAAAAAGGTTATTCTTAAAAGATAAAACAGTAGGTGTATGCGCATGAGAACAACAGGTAAAAGAAACGATGTCCTGGATATTGTAAAGGGAATTGCCGCAATTCTTGTTGTGTGGGGACATACAATCCAATATTTTTCAGTAGGCGGGTTCGACTTCTGGGAAAGCAGCATTTTTCGGATGATTTATAGTTTCCATATGCCTCTGTTTATGCTGGTAAGCGGCTACCTATTCTACTGGACGTGCAGCCGGAAAACTTGGACAGAAGTAATTTCCGGACGCATTCGCGGTATTGGCATCCCCATGATCGTATGGGGAACTATTATCTGGCTGATACGATCCAGACAAAATTTGACAATCGGGCGCTGGGTTGGCGAGATCGTCGGAATTTGGTTTTTGTACGCAGTAATAATTTCTTCTGCGATTGTTGTAACTATAGCCAAATGCAAAGTGAAGTCCCCCCCCCCCCGCTGTGCATTATGCCATAATATTTGCAGCTGGGCTTATAATCATCTTTGCGCCAAGTTGTACCAATGTGATGTACGTATATCCGTATTTCGTGGCAGGCTATGCCCTCAATGAGCAAAATCTTTTAAAGAAGCGTAAAACCAATCTGCTGTACATCCTCGGCTGGCTCATCCTGCTTCTTTTCTACAGAAAGGAAGACTTCATTTACACATCTGGCCTTTTTCCGGCTTCCTTCCAAGGGGCTGAAATAATTCGGGCACTATCTATTGATCTTTACCGCTGGACAATTGGATTCTTTGGCAGTATGGCGGTCATAAGCATCGTACAAGAGATATCGGCCCAAAATACAGGCAGCCCGATCAAGTCATTTTTGGCGCGCATCGGCAGACACACCGTGGAAATATATGTGATGCAAAGGCTCGTCCTGGAAATTATGCTGGCGAAAGGGTTTGAAAAGGGGGTTTTCTTGCTCGGTAAAAATCACCTTGCGGGAAATAGGCTGGTGTACTATACCGCAACATTGCTTTTCTCTCTGACGTTGACAAGCCTACTTGTGTACATCGCAAAATTCGTTGAGAAGAACAGGCTACTGAGTCAGGTACTGTTCGGAAAAGAATGATACCTTCAGCCATTGAGCCCCGCCTCAATGGCTGAACCCACATCCCCCTTGCCAACCCACCAACTTCGTGCTACAATAATGACACAGCCAATCCGGCATCCTGCCGCAGAATAGAGGTGCTCCCTTGGGACAGAAAGATATCACCGAAAAGGTGTTGGAAGCATACAATGATGTGTTCGCCGATATCGTAAACGTTCTGCTGTTTGATGGGAAAGAGGTTTTGAAGGCAGACGAGCTGGTAGACCAAGCCCCAAGGGCCGCCTATAAGGTGGACGGAAAAGTTCGGGAGATCGAGCGGGATGTAGCAAAACGATGGTGCAAACAGAACATTCGAATCGCCTGTGTCGGCATTGAAAACCAGACCCAGCCGGACCCTGATATGCCGCTGCGCGTGATTAGCTACGACGGTGCGGAATACCGAAGCCAGTTGGCTGGGCCAGACAGATATCCTGTTGTGACCCTCGTCCTGTATTTTGGACACAAAAAGCACTGGGATAAGCCAACAAATCTGCTTGGGTGTTTCAACGTCCCCCCAGAATTCCAGCCTTATGTTGGAGACTACAAAATAAATCTGTTTGAGATTGCATATCTTACGGACGAAAAGCGCAAACTCTTTAAGAGCGATTTTGGCATTGTGGCAGATTATTTCGTCCAAATGCAAAGGAATGGAGACTATGAGCCTGGCAGAAGCGAGATTACCCACGTGCAGGAGGTCTTGCAGCTCCTCACCGTAATGACAGGCGACCACAGGTTCGAAGAAACCTATACAGACAAATCGGAAGGAGGTCCGAAAAATATGTGTGAAGTCCTGGATCGAATCGAGAAAAAGGGTATTGCCGAAGGAATGGCACAAGGAATGGAACGAGGCATGGAAAAAGGTGCTCTGCAAAAGGCACGGGAAACGGCGCTGAACCTGAATAAGATGGGCCTTACCGATGAGATGATCGCAAAAGCGGTCAACGTCAGCCTGGACCTTGTCCGGCAGTGGCTGGGTATTGTGATGAATTGATGCCCCTATGCCCCGGAGCAACAGCCCCTCCCCTAAATTTTCCCCACCAAAAACAAAAACCCGCGAAAATTGCTTGCCAATTCTCGCGGGTTCGATTTATAATACACAAAGAGAATCAAATACTACATGAAAAGGAGCACAAGCGCCCATGAAAGTCCCAGATTATTCCATTCCTGTGCCCCAGAATCCGGCGCTCCATGATTATATGATGATGTACGCGGCGGCCCACTACACCACCAGCCCATTCTCCACCGCCCGCTTCCGGGCTACCGCATAAACCTCCTCATCCGCCCGTACCCCAATCACCACGATCAGCATAGCCCCCTCTACCCGCCGCAGCTGGTAAACCACCCGCAGACCGGAGGCCCGAAGCTTGATTTTCAGAAGCCCCGCAAGGTTGGCGCTGCTGTGGTTGCCCAGGGGCTTGCCGTAGCCGTTTTCCTCTACAGGCAGGGGATTCTGCTGGACCTTTTTGATGGCCTTTAACACCAGAATGCGCTGGCTGCCATCCAGTTTCTTCAGGTCCTTTTCCGCTTCCGGCAGATATTCCACAGTCCAGTTCATTCAATGTCTACCTCATCAAACCCAGCTAAGTCCTCTGCCCGGACCCCCAGCCTCTCTTCCATCTCCTCCTCCGAAATAAACGAGGCCGGGTCTGTCTTTGCCAATCTCTCGTTGGCCAGGGCCAGCAACCGGGCATCGTTCAGTTCGTCAATCAGTCGGACATACTCCTCGGGAGACAGCAGGACGCATTCCGCGGCGTTGTTTTTCATAACGACCTTTGCGCCGCTCTGCTTCACATCCTCAAAGATCTTTCCCGCCAGGCCTCGGTTGAATTGGCTGATGGGGATAGTGTTTGTAATCGCGCTTACAACGGATTCCATATGGGTCAACTCCTTTCACTAAAAACAGTATAGCACGATTCAAAGAATATATCAATAAAATTATCAGTAAATTTACCGACCACACTGTCTTCGGCAAACAGAAAAAACGGCCTCCTTTAAATTCCCCCCCACCAAAAACAAAAACCCGCGAGAATTGCTTGCCAATTCTCGCGGTTTCGATTATAATACCCAAAGAGAATCAAATACTACATGAAAAGGAGCACAAGCGCCCATGAAAGTCCCAG
>OLHG01001174.1_pt1 | contig 16777 bp, 7 predicted proteins | sample 1605971 | NCBI WGS metagenome assembly OLHG01 (sample SAMN03283289) | human gut metagenome | biome: human-associated habitat; material: feces | host: Homo sapiens | place: Peru | collected 2012 | reverse complement strand
GTGCTTTTCATCAAGAACATATGCGATACCGCCGGACATACCTGCGGCAAAGTTTTTGCCTGTTTTGCCGATAACAACAACTCTGCCGCCTGTCATATATTCACAACCGTGGTCGCCGACACCCTCAACAACTGCCGTTGCACCTGAGTTTCTTACGCAGAAACGCTCGCCTGCAACACCGTTGATGAATGCCTTGCCGCTTGTTGCACCGTAAAGTGCAACATTACCGATGATGATGTTGTTACCTGCGTCAAATGTTGAGTTCTTCGGAGGATAAACTACCAGCTTACCGCCTGAAAGTCCCTTGCCGAAGTAGTCGTTTGAGTCGCCCACAAGTTCAAGTGTGAGTCCCTTTGGAATGAATGCACCAAAGCTCTGACCGCCCGAACCGTTGCAGACTACTGTAAATGTATCGTCATCAAGGTTGTTGTAATGCTTCCTTGTAACCTCAGAACCGAAGATTGTACCGAATGAACGGTCAGTGTTCTTAACATTGACTTCAACCTTTTTCTTTGTGCCTTTTGCAAGAACCTTTGCAAATTCTTTGCAGAGGATTCTCTCGTCAAGTGTTGATTCAAGCTTGAAATCATAAAGGCTCTTTTTGTTGTATTCAACCTTTTCCGAAACAAAGTTTGTATCAAGAATGTTAGAAAGGTCAACCTCGGCAGCCTGTCCTGTTATGCCTTCTTTTCTCTTGATGAGGTCAATTCTTCCGACAAGCTCATCAACGGTTTTTACACCGAGCTTTGACATATATTCACGAAGTTCGCTTGCTACAAACTTCATAAAGTTTATTATATATTCGGGCTTGCCGCAGAATCTTTTTCTGAGCTCGGGGTTCTGTGTGGCAACACCGAACGGGCAGGTATCAAGGTTACATACTCTCATCATTGCACAACCGAGAGTCACAAGCGGAGCAGTTGCAAAACCGAATTCCTCTGCACCGAGCATTGCTGCAATTGCAACATCACGGCCGTTCATAAGCTTACCGTCGGTTTCAATAACAACCTTGTTACGAAGGTCGTTCATAATGAGCGTCTGATGAGCCTCGGCAAGACCGAGTTCCCACGGCAGACCTGCATTGTAGATTGAGTTTCTCGGAGCAGCGCCTGTACCGCCGTCATAACCTGAAATAAGGATTACGCCTGCACCTGCTTTTGCAACGCCTGCGGCAACCGTACCTACACCGCATTCCGAAACGAGCTTAACAGAGATTCTTGCGTCTTTGTTAGAATTCTTTAGGTCGTAGATAAGCTGTGCAAGGTCCTCAATTGAGTAAATGTCGTGGTGCGGTGGGGGAGAGATGAGCGATACACCCGGTGTTGAATGACGGGTTTTTGCAATCCAGGGATAAACCTTTTTGCCCGGAAGATGTCCGCCTTCGCCCGGCTTTGCACCCTGAGCCATTTTAATCTGAATTTCGTTTGCAGATGTGAGGTATCTTGATGTAACACCGAAACGACCTGACGCAACCTGCTTGATTGCAGAACATCTGTCAACCTTCTGTCCTTTTGTGAGAAGTCGTTCAAGGCTTTCGCCGCCCTCACCGGAGTTTGACTTGCCGTGAAGCTGATTCATTGCAATCGCAAGTGTTTCGTGAGCCTCCTGTGAGATTGAACCGTAGGACATAGCGCCTGTCTTGAAACGCTTTACGATTGAATCAACGCTTTCAACCTCATCAAGCGGAACAGGAGTTTCTGCAAAGTTGAAGTCGAAAAGACCTCTGATATTTACAGGATCCATTTCTTCGGAAATCATATGAGAATACTTTTTGTAAAGCTCATAGTCGCCTGTCCTTGTTGCCTGCTGGAGCATATATATAGTCTGCGGATTGTAGAGGTGTTCCTCTTTGCCGCTTCTGAACTTGTGTGAACCACGGGATTCAAGCTCATCGCTTACACCGAGGTCAAGCGGATCAAATGCCGCTGTGTGAAGTTTGTCAACATTCTTTTCAATATCCTTGATTGTGATACCGCCGATTCTGCTGACTGTGCCTGTGAAGTATTCGTCAATAACATCCTTGCCGATACCGATAGCCTCAAAAATCTGTGAGCCCTGATATGACTGGATTGTTGAAATACCCATTTTTGATGCAATCTTTACGATGCCGTGGAGAACTGCGCTGTTGTAATCGTCAACTGCTGCGTAGTAGTCCTTGTCAAGAAGGTCATCACCGATAAGCTCGTGAATTGTTTCCTGAGCAAGATACGGGTTGATTGCACTTGCACCGTAGCCGAGAAGTGTTGCAAAATGATGAACTTCTCTCGGCTCACCGCTTTCAAGTATCATTGCAAGTGAAGTTCTCTTCTTTGTTGCAACAAGGTGCTGATGAAGAGCGGATACTGCAAGAAGTGACGGAATTGCAAGATGGTTTTCGTCAACTCCTCTGTCGGAGAGGATAAGAATATTTGCACCGTCATTGTAAGCCTTGTCAGCTTCAATGAAAAGTCGCTTAACAGCCTTTGAAAGTCTTGTGTTCTTGTAGTAGAGAATCGGGATAACCGCAACCTTAAAGCCCGGAATGTGCATATTCTTGATTTTGAGAATATCGGTTGATGTAAGAATCGGGTTGTGAATCTTCATAACCTTGCAGTTTTCGGGACGCTCCTCAAGGATGTTGCCGTCCTCACCGATATAAATTGTTGTTGATGTTACAACTTCCTCACGGATTGCGTCAATCGGCGGGTTTGTAACCTGTGCAAAGAGCTGTTTGAAGTAGTTGAAAAGCGGCTGCGGTTCTTTTGAAAGAACTGCAAGCGGACTGTCTGTACCCATTGCGGCAATTGACTCTGTGCCGTTCTTTGCCATAGGAAGGATTGATGTCATAACATCTTCGTAGGTATATCCGAAAGCCTTCTGGAGCTTTTGTCTTTCTTTATATGAATGCTCCTCAACCTTCATATTAGGAATTTTGAGGTCTTTAAGACAAACAAGATTACTGTCGAGCCATTCACCGTAAGGCTGTTTTGACGCATAATACTCTTTGAGTTCATCGTCATCAATGAGTCTGCCCTGAACCGTATCGACAAGGAGCATTTTGCCCGGGCGAAGTCTTTCCTTTGTAACAATCTTTGCGGGATCAATAGGAAGTGCACCGACTTCCGATGAAAGAATGAGGTTGCCGTCATCCGTGATGTAATATCTTGACGGACGCAGACCGTTACGGTCAAGAACCGCACCCATAATGTCACCGTCAGAGAAAAGGATTGACGCAGGACCGTCCCACGGCTCCATCATTGTTGCATAATACTGATAGAAGTCCTTTTTCTTCTGGCTCATTGTGCCGTTATTATCCCACGGCTCCGGAATTGTAATCATAACGGCAAGAGGAAGCTCCATACCGCTCATTACGAGAAATTCAAGTGTGTTATCAAGCATTGCAGAGTCTGAACCCTCTGTGTTTACAACAGGGATAACCTTGTCAAGGTCGCCCTTGAGATGCTCCGAACGCATTGTTTCTTCACGGGCAAGCATCTTGTCAGCGTTGCCTCTGATTGTGTTGATTTCACCGTTGTGAACAATCATTCTGTTAGGATGGGCTCTCTGCCAGCTTGGATTTGTGTTGGTTGAAAAACGGGAGTGAACCATAGCGATTGCAGACTCGTAATCCTCGTCCTGAAGATCAAGGAAGAAGTTACGGAGATCGCCGACAAGGAACATACCTTTATATACAATAGTTCTGCTTGAAAGTGAAACTACATATGTGTCTTCATTACTCTGTTCAAAAACTCTTCTTGCAACATAGAGCTTTCTGTCGAACGGAAGACCTCTCTTTACGCCGTGAGGTCTTTTGATAAAGCACTGCATAATTGCAGGCATACATTCAACCGCTCTGTGACCGAGGACCTCGGGTTTTGACGGAACATTTCTCCAACCGAGAACCGTAAGCCCCTCTTTTTCTGCAATGATTTCAAACATCTTCTTTGCCTGATTTCTTGCAAGCTCATTCTGAGGGAAGAAGAACATACCTACAGCGTAATCTCTTTCGGAACCGAGCTTAATGCCGATTTCAGCAGCTGCCTTCTTAAAAAATTTGTGTGAAATCTGGAGAAGAATACCTACGCCGTCACCTGTTTTGCCTTCGGCATCCTTACCTGCTCTGTGTTCGAGAGTTTCAACAATTGTCAGAGCGTTTGCCACGGTGTCGTGTGACTTGATACCCTTAATATTAACAACAGCTCCGATACCGCAGTTATCATGTTCAAACTTCGGAGAATACAGAGTCTTGTTGTTCTCTCTGACTGTCTGTTCCATTAATGATCACCCTTTCCTGTTAATCACAAAAATTATTCAGCGGACTTTTTATATACATATATATGTAAAAGGAAGTTTGCTTTCGTAAACTTATCGGTTCAAAGTGGCAATTAATGTTCTGCCGGTTAATAATCAATCATATATATGTAATTGTAAAATGCCCAATCTCTTCTCAGCGGTAAAACCGCTATGCTCAGCCTGTGCTATATCCTGCAAAGGTGAATGTGCAGGTCGGCTGATGTTCTGAAATGCCCTGTCATCGTTGATCAAGAAAAATCAGCACTTAGATTATATAACTATACATTGTGCTTTGTCAAGGGAAAATAGAGGAAAATTGCAACTTTTAAGGGTAAAACTTTCATTTTACTGTGATTGTTGTAGAAAATATGCAACTCTTATTGGTGTTTCAGCTTAATTTTGCAGGAAATTTAATAAAACTTGCAATTTCGAAACTTTTTTTAAAAAATGTATTGACAAATTCGCAAAAGTGGAATATACTAACAACATCAAAGACAGCAAGGGCGCTGTGAGCTGAGGCTTACAGTGTCCTTTTCTGTTTTTATAAAGCAAAAATCAGACCATTAAAATTTATTTTCAAAATGGATAGGAGAGAATTAAAATGGCAAAAGTTCCCGAAATTTTTGGCAGCATGGTATTTAATGACCAGAAGATGCAGGAAAGACTTCCAAAGTCAACTTACAAGGCTTTGAAAAAGACAATCCAGAACGGTGAACCGCTTGACCTCAGCGTTGCAAATGTTGTTGCGGCTGCTATGAAGGACTGGGCAGTTGAAATGGGCTGTACCCACTACACACACTGGTTCCAGCCGATGACAGGTATCACAGCCGAAAAGCATGACAGCTTTATCGCACCGAACGGTGAGGGTCAGGTTATCATGGAGTTCTCAGGTAAAGAGCTTGTAAAGGGCGAGCCTGATGCTTCTTCTTTCCCAAGCGGCGGTATTCGTGCCACATTCGAGGCAAGAGGCTATACAACATGGGATCCGACATCATATGCATTCGTTAAGGACGGAACACTTTACATTCCTACAGCATTCTGTTCTTATACAGGCGAGGTTCTCGATAAGAAAACTCCTCTTCTTCGTTCAATGGAGAGAATGAATACAGAGGCTGTAAAGATTCTTCATCTTCTCGGCAAAGAAGATGTTACAAGAGTTACAACAACAGTAGGTCCGGAGCAGGAATACTTCCTTATTGATAAGGACGCTTACGACCAGAGAGAGGATCTTATTTATACAGGCAGAACACTTTTCGGTGCAAAAGCTCCTAAAGGACAGGAACTTGACGACCATTACTTCGGTGCAATCAAGACAAGAGTTGCTGCTTATATGAAAGACCTTGACGAGGAACTCTGGAAACTCGGTATCCTTGCAAAGACAAAGCATAACGAAGTTGCTCCTTCACAGCACGAGCTTGCTCCTATCTTCACAACAACAAACATTGCAACCGACCACAACGAGCTTACAATGGAAGTTATGAAGAAGGTTGCCGAAAGACACGGCCTTGTTTGTCTTCTTCACGAAAAGCCGTTCGCAGGTGTTAACGGTTCCGGTAAGCACAACAACTGGTCAATTTCAACCAACACAGGCGAAAACCTTCTTGATCCCGGCAAGACTCCTGAAAACAACCTTCAGTTCCAGCTTTTCCTTGCAGCAGTTGTAAAGGCTGTTCACGAGTATCAGGATCTTCTCAGAATCACGGTTGCATCGGCAGGTAACGACCACCGTCTCGGCGCTAACGAAGCACCGCCTGCAATCATTTCAATGTATCTCGGTGATGACCTCGGCGAACTCGTTGATTCAATCATCAATGACAGAGAATATGTAAGCAAGGGTAAGCAGAAGATGAGAACAGGCGTTGATGTTCTTCCTGACTTTATGAAGGACACATCGGATCGTAACCGTACATCACCTTTTGCATTCACAGGTAACAAGTTTGAATTCAGAGCACTTGGTTCTTCACTTAACATTGCCTGTCCTAACTATATGCTCAACACTATGGTAGCCGAAGAACTTTCAGAGTTCTACGATGAGCTTAAAGATGCGGATGATATGGACGCAGCTATCAAGGCTCTTGTTAAGAAAGTATTCACAGAGCATCAGAACATTATCTTCAACGGCAACAACTACGCTCCCGAGTGGGTTGAAGAGGCTGAAAGAAGAGGACTTCTTAACCTCAAGTCACTTCCTGACGCAATGGAACACTTCCTTGACAAGAAGAATGTTGACCTCTTTGTTAAGAATAAGATTTGTTCGGCAGACGAAATCCGTGCAAGATATGAAATTGAGCTTGAAAGCTATTCTAAGCAGATTAACATTGAGGCTCTCACAATGATTGATATGGCTAAGAAGAACATTCTTCCTGCCGTTACATCATATGTAAGAGATCTTACGGATACAGCACTTGCCAAGAAGGCACTTTCAGACGCTATTCCTACAAGTGTTGAGGAAGACCTTATTACAAGCCTTTCAAACAAACTTGTATGTTTCTCAAAGAAAACTGCAGAGCTTGAAGAGGCTGTTATCAAGGCAAGCGACTACAGTGATGACAACCTCAAGTATGCTAAGTACTACAGAGAAACAGTATTTGCACTTATGCAGGAACTCAGAGCTGTCGGTGACGCAATGGAAACAGAAACAGCTTCGGAATACTGGCCTTATCCTTCATACGGCGAACTTCTTTTCGGTGTGTGATTGATAGAACCTCTATTTATACTAAATAACATTATTTATATTGTATAACAGGTAACACAACGGCGTGTGATTGACAGAATTAAACTGTCAACTCTACGCCGTTTTTGTTATTTTGATAAAAGGAGAGATTTATATGGCAGAACTAATTTACGGAGGCACAGGCGTCTGGTTTATGATCGGCGCATTACTCGTGTTCTTTATGCAGTGCGGATTCGCAATGGTTGAAACCGGTTTTACAAGAGCTAAAAACGCAGGTAACATCATTATGAAAAACCTGATGGACTTTTGTATCGGTACGGTTGTATTCAGCTTGTTAGGCTTCGGACTTATGATGTCTGAGGACTATGTTGCAGGATTCATCGGTGTTCCCAACCTCAACATGTTCACAGACTGGATGAACTTTAATTGGAACTCATTCGTATTCCAGCTTGTATTCTGTGCTACAGCAGCTACTATCGTTTCAGGTGCTATGGCAGAGCGTACAAAATTCTCGGCATACTGTGTTTACAGCGCAATTATTTCACTCGTTGTTTACCCGATTGAAGCAGGTTGGGTTTGGAACGGTCAGGGTTGGCTTGCAAAGCTCGGCTGTATCGACTTTGCAGGTTCAATCGTAATTCATATGGTCGGCGGTATCTCGGCACTTGTCGGCGCAATCATTCTCGGACCCCGTATCGGTAAATACGGCAAGAACGGCAAGGTAAACGCTATCCCCGGTCACAGCATCACACTCGGTGCTCTTGGTGTATTCATTCTTTGGTTTGCATGGTACGGCTTTAACGGTGCCGCTGCTGAAGACGGCGCTCGTCTCGGTCAGATTCTTCTTACAACAACAATTGCTCCGGCAGTTGCAACAGTAACAACTATGCTCTTTACATGGATCAAGAACGGCAAGCCTGATGTTTCAATGTGTCTTAACGCATCACTCGCAGGTCTTGTAGCAATCACGGCAGGTTGTGCAGATGTTGACGCAATCGGCGCAGCAGTTATCGGTATCGTTTCAGGTATCCTCATCGTAGTAGCAGTTGAATTTGTTGATATCAAGCTTAAAATAGATGATCCTGTCGGCGCATTCTCGGTACACGGCGTAAACGGTATGTGGGGCGGCCTTGCAGTAGGTCTTTTCGCAACAGGTAACGGTCAGAACGGTATTACAGGTCTTTTCTACGGCGGTGGCTTTGCTCAGCTTGGTAAGCAGGCTCTCGGTATTGTTACAATCGTAGCTTGGACAGTTGTTTGCATGATTATCGTATTCACAATCATCAAAAAGACAGTTGGTCTTCGTGTTACAAAGGACGAAGAAATGAAGGGCCTCGATATCTGCGAGCACGGTCTTATCAGCGCATATGCAGACTTTATGCCAATCGGTGTCGGTACAGCTTCACTTGATGAAACATTTGATGTTGACAGCAATGTTCCTGTAACTCAGGCAGTTCCCGTTCAGCTTGCCGGCAAGTATGATATGGCTACCGACGGCACAAAGATTACTAAGATTGACATTCTTCTCAAGCAGTCAAAGCTTGAAGCTCTTAAAGAAGAAATGGATAAGCTCGGCATCACAGGTATGACAGTATCTCAGGTACTCGGTTGCGGTGCTCAGAAGGGTAAAGCAGAGTATTACCGTGGTGTTGCTATTGAAAGTAACCTCCTTCCTAAGATGAAGGTTGAAATCGTAGTTTGCAAGGTTCCTGTAAAGGCAGTTGTTGATGCGGCTGTTAAGGCACTTTACACAGGTCACATCGGTGACGGCAAAATCTTTATCTATGATGTTGAAGATGTTGTTAAGGTTAGAACAGGCGAAACAGGCTACGACGCTATGCAGGATGTTGAATAATCCACGGTAGCTTAATTAACCTATCCTTTTTAATTCACATAAACCGAGACGCCCCGAACGGCAATAGCTGTTCGGGGTGTTTCGGCTCTTATATCAAATATTATGACTCAATGTTAATAGTTGGGACAATCGAAAAAAAGTAAAGTGTAATTGCAGACGGCTGAAAATAAAGCCTAAGCCCGTTTTAATTATGCCGGTTTGCACAATTTTAGTCCAAAATATAAAGTGCAGAATTTAAAATACTACTTATCAGCAGATTTTCAAATACTGCCACAGGAACAAGGAGAACTTGGAACTCTTATTCAGGTGCTGTTAAATACAGAATATATGTGTTTAACGGAAAGTCATGGAACCGTGTGGGCGGAAGTACAACCACTAACTTTACGCATAACTCATTAAGAAACGGCGTTACTTATCGCTACACTGTCAGAGCTATGGACAAAAATAATAAATTTGTAAGTGGCTACAACAAAGAGGGATATTCAAATACATTTTTTGCACCGCCTGTAATCAGTTCACTTCAGAATGTTTTTGGTGGCGTTACTGTTAAATGGAGCAAGAATTCTGCAATAAACAGCTATCGTATTTACAGAAAGACAAAAAATACGTGTTGGAAACGAATCGGAAATTCTGATAACGGTTCTTTTACTGACACAACAGCAGAATCGGGTATTAGCTATACATATACCCTTAGAGCACTTGACGCTGAAAATAACTTCGTAAGTTATTGCAATGGCGGAAAATCCGTAACATATGTAAAAGCTCCGACAATCTATAAAATTGAGAATACTGCAACAGGTTCAAAAATCAGCTGGGGAAAATGCAGCGGTGCTTCAAAATACAGAGTCTACTATCTTAAAAACAGGAGTTGGAAAGCTCTCGGCAACACTACTGCAACAAGCTTCACTCATAATAAACTCAAGTCGGAAACAAAGTACACTTATACCGTAAGATGTCTTGACAGCAAAGGCAATTTTGCAAGCGGTTATGACAAAAATGGCACAAGCAATACATTTATCGCACCGCCTGCAATTTCAAAGGTTTCAAAAGCCGGAAAAGGAAATCTTGTTAAGTGGAAGAGTGTACCGAAAGCTGCAGGCTACAGATTATACAGAAAAACTGTGAACACATCATGGAGCAGGCTTGCCGATGTATGCGAAGGAACATCATATACGGACACTTCTGCTAAAAAGGGTAATGTCTATTCATACACATTGCGTTGCCTTGACAAGAACGGTGTTTGTTGTGAAAGCGAAGAAATGCGTCTTGCCACAGAATATATGATGACTTATTGCAAGGGCAATACTCTTGATGAAAGAATGAAGACAGGCTTCTTGTATATGGCAAAGAACTTCCCGTACCACCGTACCTATGACCACCCGAAGAAAGCCGCTGATTTGCCTGCACTTGCAATTGACCTATTTAAGAATAAAAAAGGCAATTGCTTTAGATATGCTGCTGCTTTTGCCTGCACGGCGAGAATCGCAGGTTATCGCTCAAGAGTTGTAATCGGCGATGTGCTCGGCAGTCCTCACGGCTGGGTAGAGGTGCTTGTCAACGGAAAATGGCTCATCTGTGATCCCGATGCACAGCTTCCGGGTTATAAGGCTCCTGACTACAAGCCATATATGATGAAAAAGCATTATTGGACTCTTAATCCTCATGTAAAATGTGAGGTAACAATTGAGAACGGCAAGGCCGTTTGGAAATGATGATGTGAATATATTAAATTTATTAATTTAAAGCTAATGATTTTTGGCAAATTCTTGACTTATATGGAATAAATTTGTATAATTATTACATCGTTGTGAGAGGAAAAATAAATAGTTGTAATCCTCGATTTGCAATGTGAATCGAGGATTATTTTTTAATTTTAAAAACGGAGGGTATTTTATGAAAAGAAAATTTTTCAAATCAGCCGCTGTAATCCTTGCTTTAACAATGGCTTTTTCAGGTATTCCTGCAAGTGCATATGCACTTGAAACAGGCAAAAATGCTGTTGAAGCGTCGGCTGCATCAGATGTAACGGTTCCGGTTGAACCGACAACAGCAATTTATCCGACAGATTCGGTTGAACCGACAACAACAGTTTGTCCGACAGGTCCCATTGAACCGACAATTCCGGTTTATCCGACTCAGCCTGTTGAACCGACAGAACCGGTAATTGTAAATTATCCTGAAATTACAGGCTTTTCAAACACTGCAAAAGGTACAAAGATAAGCTGGAGCAAGTACAATTCAGCGGTTAAGTACAGGGTATATGTCCGTAAAGGAACCTCTTGGAGCCGCGTCGGAGAAACAACGACTACAAGCTTTACACACAATTCTCTTAAAAATAACACAACATATGTTTATACCGTAAGAGCATTGGATAAAAAGAATAATTTCGTAAGCGACTTCAATCGGGATGGTTATTCAAATGTTTTTATTGCTCCTCCTACTATCAGTTCAATTGAAAATGTTGACGGCGGTGTAAAAATTAAGTGGAGCAAAAACAGCTATGTCCCAAACTACCGTGTCTACAGAAAAACAAAGAACACAAGTTGGACGCGCATAGGCAGTACTAAGAATGGTTCATTTACCGACACAACTGCCACATCAGGTGCAAGCTACACATATACAATCAGAGCGCTTGACAAGAAAGAGAAATTTATTAGCTATTTCAACGGCGGAAAAGGCATTACATATGTAAAAGCACCGATAATCACAAAGATTGAAAACACTGCAACAGGTTCAAAAATTACTTGGTCAAAGAGCAGCGGTGCGGCAAAGTACAGAGTGTACCGCCTTGAAAATAACAGTTGGAAACGACTTACTACAACTGCGTCAACAAGCTATACACACGGCAAGCTTACTAACGGCAAAAAGTATACCTACACTGTAAGGTGTCTTGATAAGAAAGGCAGATTCGTAAGCGGCTATTCAAAAGCAGGAAAAACAAATCTTTTCCTTGCACCGCCTGCAATTTCAAGCATATCAAAGGTCAAAAACGGAAATCTTATAAGCTGGAAGAAAGTTTCGGGTGCTGACGGTTACAGACTTTACAGAAAATCGTACGGCTCATCATGGAGCAGAATTGTCAGTACAACCGACAATTCATTTGTTGACACAACAGCAAAAAAGGATACAGTTGTAGCCTACACATTGCGTTGCCTTGACAAAAAGGGCAATCTCATAAGCTCGTATGTTGACAAAACAAAATATTACCGCAACGGAAAACTTGCCAACGGTACTGTTACAGTGAACGGCAAAAAACTGAACTTTGATAAGGGTGTTCTGCGTACAGGTATGCAGACGATTAAAGGAAATAAATATTACTACAACGCATCGGGCGTTCTTCAGAAAAACGGTATCGTAGGTTCTGACAAGAGTGGCTGGTACTATGCCGATAAGAACGGCAAAATTGACTTTTCGTACAGTAACGGTATTACTCAGAACGGTAAAGACTGGAATGTAATGAGCGGCAAGGCAACAAGGGTTAAAACAAAATCCGACAAAACTCTTTTCAGAGCCTTGAAGGTAGTTGCAAAGGTTACCAATAAAAGTATGAGCAAATCGCAGAAGCTTAAGGCTTGCTTTAACTATACAAAGAATGCTTACAAGGAACTCAATCCGAGAATCCCTCATTATCACGGAAGCGATTGGCCGATAATCTACGCAAACGATATGTTTGTTGACGGTGCAGGCAACTGCTTCAGCTACGGTGCGGCATTTGCTTATATGGCAAAAGCTATCGGCTACAAAAATGTGTATTGCTGCAACAGCGGCGGTCACGGCTGGGCAGAGGTTGACGGCTTGGTTTATGACCCTGAGTGGAGCAGACATCACGCCAGAGATTACTATGCGCTTAGTTATAACACGAAATTAGACCAGAATTACAAGGCAGCCATTGCAGCCGGATATTCATGGATGCATGTAAAAATATAGTTATTTGGTTATCGGAGACAGTAAATGGTATTTAGCTCATTAGTATTTTTATGTATTTTTCTGCCGACGGTATTTTTGCTTTACACATTAGTGCCGTCGCTGAAATTCAGAAACGGACTTCTCATTGTTGCAAGCTTAATTTTCTATGCTTACGGCGAGCCTGTTTATGTTTTGCTGATGATATTCAGTTCACTTTTGAACTATATTTGTGCAAGGCTTGTAGCAAATGAAAACGCAAAGAGAAAATTGGTGCTTGTCCTTGCTGTTGTTATTAACCTCGGAATACTTGCCGTGTTCAAATATTCGGGATTCTTTGTTGAATCACTCAACTCGGTTACAGGACTTGCAATTCCTGTTCCGCAGATTGATTTGCCGATTGGTATTTCATTCTTTACATTTCAGGCCTTGTCCTATGTGATTGATGTTTACCGCAAAACGGTTGACGCACAGAAAAATTACCTCTATGTTCTTCTTTACATAACATTTTTTCCACAGCTTATTGCCGGCCCTATTGTTAAATATCGGGACATCAGTGAGCAGATTGTTGACAGAGAGCAGACTGCCGAAAAGATTGCAGATGGTATGCGCCGTTTTATCTGCGGACTTGCAAAGAAAGTTCTCATTGCAAACACAATGGGACAGACAGCGGACATTATTTTCAATGCAGGTAACGATTATCTTTCCGTTGTAACGGCTTGGCTCGGTGCTTTGGCATATCTTTTCCAAATCTATTACGATTTTTCGGGTTATTCCGATATGGCAATCGGTCTTGGCAAAATGTTTGGCTTTGACTTTAAGGAAAACTTCAATTATCCTTACGGTGCGGTAAGCGTTAAGGATTTCTGGAGAAAGTGGCATATTTCGCTTTCAACATGGTTTAAGGAATATCTTTACATTCCTCTCGGCGGCAACCGAAAGGGCAGAATGAGAGCAGTGCTCAACAGACTCATTGTTTTCTTCTGCACAGGTCTTTGGCACGGTGCAAGCTGGACATTTGTAATCTGGGGTCTGTATCACGGCGTATTCCTTCTTCTTGAAGAGTTTATTCCTATTCTCGGCAGACTTCCGAAAGTTATAAATCACATCTACGCATTGCTTGCGGTAACAGTCGGTTTCGTAATATTCAGAGCTGACACTATCGGTCAGGGCTTTGATTTTATAGGCAATATGTTTGCCGGCTTTAATATCACAGATAAGTCGCTTTCGCTTGCACTCACTCAGCTCACACCGTGGTTTATAGTTGTGTTTGTTGCTGCGATTATAGGCTGTGCCCCAATCAAACCGATTGCGGATAAGTTCAGAGTTAACGGTTCTGCAACCGCACTTGTCGGCAAAAAGCAGAGCGTGGCTCAAACGGTGCTGTATGTGCTTGCATTTGCCATGCTCATATGGTGCATAATCAGACTGTCCGGAACTTCCTACAATCCGTTCATCTATTTCAGATTTTAAGGAGGCGGCAATATGAAGAAAAAAGTATTTTCGGTTATTTTTACAACCGCCTGTCTTTTGTGTTGTGTTATTCCGTTTGCAGGAATGATTGTTGCTCCGAGCAACGAGGCAATCGGTAATGAACAGCAGACAAAGCTTCCGTCACTCAAAACAGAAAACGGTGGGTTTAATGAAGAGTATCTCCAACAGCTTGGCGATTATTTTTCAACACATTATGCGTTAAGACCGCAGATAATGTCGGCTGATGCGGAAATTCAGTCAAAGGTTTTCGGTGTATCGAATGTTGAAACGGTGACTGCCGGAAACGACAACTGGCTTTTTTATTCCGCAACGCTTGATAACTATCTCGGCAGAAATTTGATGTCGGGTCGTGCTTTGTTCAACACAAGGCATAACCTTGAGATTACTCAAAATTATCTCACGGAAAACAATGTTAATTTTTTGTTTACGGTTGCGCCAAACAAAAATACCCTCTATTCAGAAAATATGCCTTACTACTACGGCAAAAAAGAAAGTTCCGAAAGTAATCTTAAAAATTTCACATCCTCACTCAAGGACAGCAAGCTGAACTATTGTGATTTGCTGACAAAATTGAAAAGCTGTGACGAAACGCTTTACCTTGAACAGGATTCACACTGGAACAATAAGGGCGCGTTGATTGCGTACAACGAGATTCTTGACAAGCTTGGCAAAGCTCATGAAACCTATGAGAATGCGGCGGCAAACAGATCGAAAAATTTTTACGGCGACCTTGGCAATATGCTTTATCCGTCAACACAACAGCCGGAGTACAATTTTGATTTTGATATCAATCAAACCTATTCATATGTTACCCCGACAAAGAGTGTTGAGGAGGCTATGATTGCAACTCAGAATGATAAGGCAACAGGCAATTTGTTTATGTATCGTGACTCATTCGGCAACGCACTTTTGCCGTACTTTGCAAATGCCTACAACTCGGCATATTTTACAAAGGCATTCCCGATTAACCTCTCGCTTGAGGTTATGTCGAGAAACAGCGATACTGTTGTTTTTGAAATTGCAGAGAGAAATCTCATTTGGTTTGCACAGAATCCGCCGGTTCTTCCTGCAAGAGAGTTTACGATTCCGAAAAATTCAAAGACTGTAGACAATAAGTTTACGGTTGATGCGAAAATTTCGGAAGTCAATATGCAGTATGTCAATGTTTCGGGCAGTGTTGATAAAGAGCTTTGCAAGGATAACAGTGAAATTATTGTTCTTGTAAAAGACAACAACGGTGGTCAAAGAGCATTTGATGCATTTACAACATCAAATGACAAAACGGATTACGGTTATCAGGCATATATACCTGCGGAATATCTGAATCCCGATTCGGTTGATGTCAGCGTTGTAATTAAAAACGGCAGCGAATATCTTAAAACTGCAACAAAAACAGCAGATATTCAGCAAGCCGATATTTAATATGATATTATACAGGAGAGATTAGAATGAAAAGAAAGCCAATATCAGTTTTAGGTGTAATTGCTTTGGTTCTTGCAATTTGCGCAACGATGTTTTGCGTGTCAGGCTGCGGTTCTGATGTAAAGGTTAAAATTAACGATTCAGGCGTTACAACCGAGGCAGACGGTAACACGGATATGACTGTAAAAGAAATACTCGAAAAGGCTGAAATCAAGCTTGGCGATAAGGACGAAACAGAGCCAAAGGCTGATGAAAAGCTTGGCGACAAGACAGAAATCACAGTAAAGCGTTATGCAAAGGTAACCGTTAAAAACGGCAGTGATGAAAAGACAGTTGAGCTTGTAGGCGGTACTGTTGAGGATGCTGTTAAGAAGGCAGGCTTTAAGCTTGATGACAGCGTATCATGCGATGCTGACAAGGCATCATACCTCAAGGACGGTATGACAATTACTCTTACCAACAGCATTGAAGTGAGTCTTACAGTTGACGGAAAAACAACCAAGTGCAAAACTCAGGCTGAAACAGTAAAGGCATTCCTTGAGGAGCAGAAAGTAAATCTCGGCAAGGATGATGAAGTTTCGCCAAAGCTTGATGAGAAAATCAAGGAAGGTTCCAAGATTGTTGTTAAGCGTGTTGAGTACAAGACAAAAACCGAAAAGGTAAGCGTTGACTACAAGACGGAAGAACAGGAAAGCAGTTCGCTTGCGTCGGGAGAAACTCAGGTTACGCAGGAAGGCGTAAAGGGCGAAAAGACTGTAACATACAAGGTTAAGTATGTTGACGGCAAGGAAAAGTCAAAGGAAAAGACAAGTGAAAAGGTTACGAAAGAGCCTGTAAATAAGATTGTAACCGTAGGCACAGCGGTACAGAGCAGTGCTGTTGAAGCTCCTCAGCAGTCACAGCAGACACAGCAGTCGCAGAAACCACAGCAGAGCAGCAGTGCTCAGTCAAGTCAGGCTTCACAAGGCAAGACGGTTGTTTCAAAGCAGGCAGTGTACGATTGTGACGGTTCAGGTCACGGTTACTATGTAATCAAATGGTCTGACGGCACAGAAACATACGAAAAATTTTAATAAATTACAAATACAAGCAGCTCCCAAAATGAAATGCTCCCATTTTGTTAGACAATGAGGTATAATATAAATATACCGTAATTA
>OLHG01001168.1_pt1 | contig 16798 bp, 18 predicted proteins | sample 1605971 | NCBI WGS metagenome assembly OLHG01 (sample SAMN03283289) | human gut metagenome | biome: human-associated habitat; material: feces | host: Homo sapiens | place: Peru | collected 2012 | reverse complement strand
CCTGATTTACGCGGTGAGTTTATCCGTGGTTGGGATGATGGGCGAGGGATTGACTCTGGTCGCTCTATTTTAAGCGGGCAAGGATATGCAACGGAGGATCATGCTCACGGATTACCGTCAAAATCAACCGTAGCAACTGACAGCTCAATTAATTTCTACTTTGACGAGGCATGGGCTACTAGTGGTAATACGGGAGTTATCAGATGGGGGAACACAAGCGATGCAGGATTGCCAGCCCCTAATTATGGAACCTTTAAAACATATAAACAGTCCGTAGCTAATTTAGGTACTGCTGGCTTAGAAACCCGCCCTCGTAATATTGCATTTAATTATATTGTGAGAGCGGCTTAATTATATCAACTGGCTGCAGAAAGTTGTTTTTCAGGCCAGTTGAGATCTGGTGCCGTGGTTAAATCCATCGCGTTCAGCTCGTCTATATAATCTAGCACAGAGTTAAGCTGTGTGGTTTCTGCCTGCGTCAACTTCCGTCCAGCCCGTAATTTCAACTGAATCAGACTAATGGAAGCCATCGCAGTATCAATCAATGACTGACGTTTTGTTTCTGCTGCCTCTACAGCTGCACTATGTTGAGCCTCAGTATCAACCACCCATTTATCTCCATCCCATTTGTCGTATGGTGTTAGCGGGGCGAGAGTAGTTGTATTTTCCGGGTATTCACCCAGCGCCGTTATTTCTTCGGAGTTTCTCGTTTCAGTGCTATAGACGGTTTCACCACGATGGTCTGGCGCATACTCCCATGAATTTAAATCCTCCGAACGGCGGATAGCATAGCCCGATTTATGTGCGCCTGGGGCATCTAAACAGGAATTAGCCGGAATACCAACACCCACAGCAAGATATTCAGTTGACTCTGAAATATATTCCCGTGTCTCACCATCATAGTTATAAACGATAATGTTTCCTGCCTGTATGGCTATAAGTTCGCTATTTAATATCGCATTATTCATTATGCTGCTCTCACAATATAATTGAAGGCAATGTTACGTGGGCGGGTTTCATCCCCCCCAGATAACTCCGTTCTGTATTGACTGGTAAATTTACCATTAATCGCTCCTTCTCGGACGGCGTTATCTGTCGACAACAGACTATCCCCCCCTCTGTCATTTGGCACCAATACCGTGTTATCCCACGCGTCCCATGACCGAATATTATGATAATGACTTCCTGTTAACCACCCCTGTATGCTTAAGATGCCCCTTCCCGCATCCACACCTCGCCCATCATCCCAACCACGGATAAACTCACCGCGTAAATCAGGTAATTTTAACGTTGGGTAAACCTTTGCCAGCTTGGGGTACTTTTCAGAAGAAAATGCTGCTCCGTTACATTTTAGCCACCCCGTTGGCGGTGTGGCTGAGGGCCATGGAACGGGCACGCCAACGGGCAGCGCCGAACCTTCCCCTAAACCAACGTTTCTATGCCGCTCTTACGATGTAATTAAATGCAATATTACGCGGACGAAGTTCTGGTGATACCGGAGTCGAGCCGCTGACATTAAACGTGTAATCAAACACGGAACCTGATCCAGATGAAGTAGATAAAGTTTCAGCATTTTTACTTTTTACTACAGAAACACCACCTAAACCATTTGTTTGTTTAACAGCAAAAAGACCATTAAACGTTCCTGAAATAGACGGCATACCATGAGATTGCGCAGTGAGAATCTCCCTGCCACTATCAACGCCTCTTCCATCATCCCAGCCACGCATAAACTCACCACGTAAATCAGGCAATTTATTTGTCGGATAAGCCTTTGCCAATTCCGGGTATTCTTCAGCAGAAAATGCCGCACCGTTACATTTTAGCCAGCCCGTTGGTGGTGTGGCTGAGGGCCACGGAACAGGTACACCAACGGGCAGCGCAGAGCCTTCCCCCAAACCAACGTTTTCATGCGGCTCTTACGATGTAATTAAACGCAATGTTACGAGGACGGTTTTCGTTTGCAGTTGGAACAATTCTTGAAGCATCAAGGCCAATCACTTTTGGGTAAACAGCGCCATCTGTTCTTTCTGTCACCATACTTCTGACTAAGGAGAAATAACTATTGTTCGTTGAGGGGCTCAAAGGCACTACTGCCCCCTTAAACGAGCCTACTGATTCCCATATTGAATAATTTTCGGTGTTTACAGTCTTGAACTCACCATAGATATTACGTATGGCATCGCCCTGAGCGGATAATATTGCCCTCCCCGTATCCATACCACGTCCGTCATCCCAGCCACGAATAAATTCGCCCCGTAGATCCGGCAATTTATTGGTGGGGTAAACCTTTGCCAGATTTGGGTACTTTTCAGAAGAAAATGCTGCTCCGTTACATTTCAGCCACCCCGTTGGCGGTGTGGCTGATGGCCATGGAACAGGTACACCAACGGGCAGCGCAGAGCCTTCCCCCAAACCAACGTTTTTATGCCGCCCTTACGATATAATTAAAGGCAATATTACGAGGACGGTTTTCATTAGCTGTTGGCACGACACGAGAGGCGTCGAATCCAAGGTCATCGGTTTTGCCTATATCAGTTGTGTTATTCGGCATTCTCGCAGATCGTGTTCCTGCATCATAAAAAGCCCCTCTGATTGCATCAAAAGACATGCCGATCCCGCCATCTGCGAACCCCTCAATATTTCTTATTGCATCCCCCTGTGAAGATAATAATTGTCGCCCGGCATCCACACCACGCCCATCATCCCAGCCACGAATAAATTCACCGCGTAAATCAGGCAATTTATTTGTCGGGTAAGCCTTTGCCAGTTTTGGGTACTTTTCAGAAGAAAATGCTGCACCATTGCATTTCAGCCAGCCCGTTGGTGGTGTTTCTAAGGGCCACGGAACGGGCACGCCAACGGGCAATGCTGAGCCTTCCCCCAAACCAACGTTTTAGTCTTAATCCCTACCTATACCAACTATGTATTTTTAACTAAACAAGAGGATGTTTTTCATGCAAATTGGCTACATTCGTGTGTCAACAAATGACCAAAACACAGATTTACAAAGAAATGCACTGAACTGCGCAGGATGTGAACTAATTTTTGAAGATAAAATCAGCGGAACAAAGTCAGCCAGACCAGGATTGAAAAAGCTGCTCAGAACGTTATCAGAAGGAGATACGCTGGTTGTCTGGAAGCTGGACAGGCTCGGCAGAAGTATGAAACACCTGATCACGCTTATTGAGGAGCTGCGGGAAAAAGGTGTTAATTTCCGTAGTCTGACAGACAGCATTGACACCTCAACACCCATGGGGCGTTTCTTTTTTCACGTCATGGGGGCTTTGGCAGAAATGGAACGTGAATTAATTGTTGAGAGAACCCTGGCCGGACTGGCAGCTGCACGCGAACAGGGACGCATTGGCGGACGTCGCCCGAAGTTGACAAAAGAACAACATGAGCAAATAGCGAGGTTGATCGAAAATGGCTACAGCAGGAAACAGTTGGCAATTATTTACGATATCGGTGTATCGACGATTTATCGTTATCACCCTGTAGAGAAGCGCCAAACTCAAACTGAGTTGTAATACAAATGCCGCGTCGATGTAATTTATCTCGAGGGAATAGATACACGTATCGCGCGGCGCATCAATTCGATGCATCTTGTGTCGGACCGACCACTAATGAAAACTATCCTTGTAATGTTGATCTTAATTGCATCGTGAGCGCTGCATTGGTGTACAGATGCCGATAGAATTAGTGGGATTTAGAAGGTTTATTCATCTGGCACGCAGCGATTACAGCAGCACAACTAAATTGCCCTCAAGCCGCTCTAACTGCTATACGACCAATTCTTCATCTCTGGAAAACATACGCAGAACCTTTTTTAACCCTTGGCATTCAGCCTTTTTGCCACTCGCTTTGCCCTCAAAAATTAGCTCACATCCTGCGCTTTCAGGGGGAGCGTTGCAAAGCGGTGTTTTGGTCATTTGTTGATATGCGAATGTATCCAATAAGCATATGTCACCCTTGTATGCTAAGGATACGATTCTAGAAGATGTCCTGTAAGGAAATAACAAACTGGATAAGTTGAAACCGCGTTAAACGTCATTTCTGGAGGGGTATGTTTGCAGATTATGAAAATCTGGCTGTAGCAGTCATAACATCCCTGCTGAGTGGAACCGGCGTATTCCTTCTCGGAGTTAGAGACGGGCGCATTTCTGCGTCACTGCTCAACCTCGCGAGTGAATTGTTTACTGCGGTAACTGCCGGGCTTGCGGGGTTTTGGGTGGCTGATAGCTATGAATGGCCGGAAGGCATCATTTACTGCGTTGTTCTGATTGCAAGTAACAACGGAAGTGAAATTTTACAGGGCTTGAAGTCCAGAGCTAGTAACGTCTTGAATCTCTTAAGCGTAATAGCGAGTGGGGGAAAAGGTGGAGAGAAGTAATGGGTGACTTTGGAAATTATTTCATTTTTATCATGGCATTTGTTGCCGTTATTGACCGTTTCTTATTTCGTCGCAAGAGCGTTGATATTTTGAGCATTGGCGAAGCTGTAGTGAAAGAGTCTGCTATAGCGTTTCCTGTGTCGCTTCGCGTTAAGCGAAGCTGGGTAAGCAATGCACAAATCGAATATTGGTTGCAGGACTTGAAAAATCCATCTGTGGTTATTTCGGGGAAAACAAGACCAGTTGACGCATCAAAACGCGGTGAGAGAGAAGAATATTTGCTCATCGACACGAAATATCTTGAGCCAGCGAAGTGGGATCTAAAGGTCACATTGACTAACGGTAATTGCCGCCTGAATCCGCTTTATCGCATTTTCCCTATCAATGACTGCATAGAACGCCAGTTTATGATTGAAAAGTGTGAAGGAGACTGGAATGTCAAATAAGTCTAATTATGTTCTTCTTAATTATGATGAGTTAAACGAAAAGGGGCTGGCAAAACTCGTCAAAGAAATCGGTAAAGGAGGCTACAAGATAGCGAGGGTGATCCCTGCAAGTAATGGCAGGAAGAAAGACGGGATCATGACGCGCACGTTTACCCTTATCGGAATCGATGAGCAGACGATGGACGTTCAGGTTAATGATACTGGTGATATTTCTGGTGTAAAACTGAACGGAAAAATTGTTCCTTTCAAGCCTGTTAAAACGCTGACGGCTTTAGGGCAATCACTGGCTGCTTTATTTAATAAAGGCGCATCATCATTTCAGAAATCATTGGCGCGTAAGTTAGCTCGTGCGGCGAAAGATATTGATGATGGGAATAAGAAAATAAAAGGCGTTAAGTCCAATGCGCAGAAACTAGCAGAGGCAAAGGAATCTCGCGATGCGATCCGCGAGGATATTGAAAGGGCCAAAGAAAAATTAAATCAGGTGCAAGGTAATTCAGACCGCGCAACAAGAGAAACTGAAATCATTAGAACCGAGATGGCGCAGGAACTGGCGAAAACTCGCGTATTGAAAGAAGAAATAGCGCGCCTGGAGGAAGATGCATGATAAAGAAACCTATTCGAATAAATATCCAGTCCACTTTTGCAGATACGCTCACTGGATATACGCCTAATCGTTGGGTGGCGGAAGATATCACCGAGGATGATTTACTTATCGAGCCTGCGACGCTGGAAGATATCGAGCTGGCCTATATGGGCAACGAAATTTTGGTAACTACCAATGAGGCAATGTTCGAAGCTATAACCACAACAAAATTGCGGTTAGCGCAAACAATGCGAGCATTCGTCCGGGCGCTTAATCGCGGCCTGAATGGCACTGACATTGCTGCGGGTACGGATGAGGCAGGAGAATATGAAGACGGACGTAATAGTATCGGTGGGGCAATCATTGGGCGCGTGCGCCGGGTTGCAAATATCCCTGTTGTAACAGCACAAATACCTCTAACCGATGGGCAAACGACAAGCATAATTTTCCATTCTCCAACCGCAGACGGCACAAGAATTAAAGGGGATGACGAGCTGGTTGCGTTTCAGTTTCTTCTTAACAAAAGAAACGTTACGCATGTTGTTGCGCCAATCGGTGGGCGTGATGTATCTCTGAGCCAGGTATGCCAGGCGCTTTCTAACCTCATTGAGCGTAATAGTGCAAAATTCAAAAAAGCAAAGGAGCGCCAGGACAAAATGAAGGCTGATATTGAGGGGTATCTCAATGAAGCCGACAAGCTGGCAGAAGAACGTTCTGTGCTGATTGAGCAGGTTGAAGACGCACAGCGGGGGCTGGCAGAGAAACGCTCAACACTCAATGATATGCAGAATAAATTAGACGTACAAAAAGCCCTTAACGCGGAATTGCAGGCTAAACGCGATAATTTATTGTCAGCTAAGAGCCAAGGAACTAAAGAGCGTGCCTTCAATGATCAACTGCGACACATAAAACATAATCTTGCTACAGAAGGCCAAACAACGCTGGATAATGGTGCTGTAGTTAAGTATGTCACGTCAGGCAGTGATAGCTTTGTCACGATTGAGGCACCAGAAGGCAATTTCAGTATTGATGTCAGTGCTGTTAAAGGTGGGAGTTCAGCGGATGCTGCAACCAAATTACTTAAAGCCTATCGTGAACATAATGCTGATCAATACAAAGTGGATGTGTTGCCGGGCCAGCCTGAGCCAACTGATCAGCAGCAGCCTGAACAGGAACCACAACCAGAATCACATCCTGATCCCCTGGAGGTTGGTAAATATCGCTATGCGCTCCAATCTCGCCCAGCGGGTGTTGGTGCGGTTCCTGAAGGAAATAAAGCTGTACTTGACCGTCCTGATCAGGCTGATCCGTATTACGAATATGCTCGTCACGGAATCATTACGTATGACCGCAAACTGACAGACGAAGAAGTCAGTCAGTACGAGTTGCTATATCTCCCTGGTGACGATGAATTGAAAGAGATTGCAGGCGAATTGGTTGCGTCCAGTATGTCGAACCATATTGATGGCTATGTTGATCTGTTTGGAAGCGACTTGAAAACCTTTAAGGCGCAGATAAAAATCCTCTTCCGCAAAGCATTTCCTAACGTCGCTTATCCACTTGGAGATGGGGAGAACCTTTTTATAATGGATATCTATGACGCGCTTCAGAATCAATCAGAAGTAGTCGAAGCTGAACAGACATTAGATCAGGCACCGGAAGCAGTACCAGAACCAGTACCAGAACCAGTACCTGAGTCTGAACCTGAATCCCCCCAAGAGTCTGATACAGGTTCAGATGGGCCAGTCGTTAGTGAGGCTGATCAGGAGGCGGACAGTGCGCTGGAATATCTGAAATCCGTGCCGTTGCAGTTTACGTCCCGTGATTTGACGGTGATTAGAGCGGAGTTTGATCGCATTCAGGAGGCAGCTAATGTTCTTATCAACGCAGGTCGATATGATGAGAACGAGTCACTTGTTGGTGCGGCAGCCGATCACCTGATCAACATTTTGGCAGAGATACAACAAGGGGGCGTGTGGTGAAAATATCAGTAACGGAGCGCCTTAGCTTAGGCAAAGAACTGTCTGAGCTGATGTCAGCGCAAAAAAGCGCGACTGCGGTACAACGTGTCACTATTGGCGTGCGGATCGTTGAAGTGATGATGAAGCTGGGGCTTGGTTCATCGAATAATCCAGCGCAACAGCAAGAAGAGGAAGTGCAACCGGCGGCACAAGAAACGCCTAAAATTGTTGTTGACTTCCTTAGTGGTGCATTTACTAAATCATCACAAATGGAGTTCATCGATGCTTTGAGAGGCATATCTCAATATATTGGTGAATTTTTGACACTCGACCAGGCCAAAGAACAGACCGTAAACTGGGTTTCAGCGAAAAACCGCCGAGAACCCTCGCCCAATGCGGGCGGGGAGGAAAGGCGGAAAAGCCCATAGGGCTTTAAAAATATTATTACGGTGTTAGCATAAAAACCTGTACCAATGAGCAGTGACTATGTTAAGAGCAACAAAAGTACGCATCTATCCAACACCGGAACAGGCAAAGTATCTCAATGCCCAGTTCGGCGCGGTACGCTTTGCGTACAATAAAGCTCTTCACATCAAAAAACACGCTTACCAGAGACACGGAGTAAATTTAAGTCCGCGTAACGATCTGAAACCGTTGTTGTCTGTGGCCAAAAAGTCCCGTAAATATGCCTGGCTCAAAGAATTTGACTCAATGGCATTGCAACAGGCGGTAATCAATCTTGATGTGGCATTTTCCAACTTTTTTAATCCGAAGCTGAAAGCGCAGTTCCCGACGTTTAAACGTAAACACGGAAAACAATCGAGCTACCACTGTGTCGGGATTAAGGTGCTGGATAATGCCATCAAAATCCCCAAACTGGCCCCGATAGAAGCACGCCTTCATCGTGAACTTCATGGAAAGCTGAAAAGCATTACTATCACCCGTTCAGAAACGGGTAAATATTATGCGTCGCTACTTTGCGATGATGGTCTGGAAGCTCCGGCAAAACCCACGTTGATATCAACAGTTACTGGCCTGGATATGGGGCTTGAGCACTACGCCATCAGGTCTGACGGAGCAAAAATTGCGAATCCCCGCCATCTCATCAATGCCAGCCGTAATCTGCGACGCAAACAAAAAGCGCTATCCCGTAAACAAAAGGGAAGCGCGAACCGTAAAAAGGCCAGAATCCGTCTTGCGGCCTTACATGAACGGGTGACGAATGCCCGTGCTGATTTTCAACACAAGCTCTCTCGTGCAATTGTTGACGAAAACCAAGCGGTAATTGTCGAGACATTGAAAACGGCAAATATGACGAAAAATCACCATCTGGCTCGTGCGATAGGCGATGCTGGATGGTCTGGATTCATCACAAAACTGGAATACAAAGCAGCAGAGAAAGGTGTGCATCTGTTGAAACTGGATCAATGGTTCGCCAGTTCGAAAACCTGCCACTGCTGCGGTCACAAAATGTCGGAGATGCCATTACATAAGCGCATCTGGCAGTGTCCAGAGTGTGGAGTTGAACATGACCGCGATATCAACGCGGCGCTCAACATCAAACGCAAGGGCATACTGGAATTACAAGCGGCGGGACTCGTCGTTTCTGCCCATGGAGGCCAGCGTAAATCCGTCACACAGACGGTTGCGGCCTGAGAAGTGGGAAGCCTCGCCCGACAGGGCGGGGAGCAGTCACCTAACGGGTATGCAGCGTGAAAGAAAGGGGCAGCAATGCCCCATTTTTAATCAGAAAATAATGTCATCAACTTTTATATTATTGTTTATTTTACTTCTGAGAACGGCTAGTTGGATCACTGCAGGTATTGTAACGCGATAAGCTGCGCCCCCAATGTCAACTAATGTCCATGCGGCCGTTATTGCCCATCCAATTGGACCGGCTAAAAGGCTTACTATTCTAACTAAAGTCGCATTTGCTGCAATTGTTAAACCACGACCGATCAATGCCTTTAGTATAACATTGGCTAACATAACTGTAATTTGATATGATCGAAATCCGCCACTATTAAAAATATATTGTATTGCAGCCAGCATCGCTTCACGATTGAATGTTTTTAAGTTTACTAAACCAAACTCTAAAGCAAGTTCTTTTATGTCTTGCTGCGGCATTTTATCTAAAGCATCACTTAAAATCTTCATAAGAAGATTTCTCTCAATCACATCCACTTCGCTTTCAGAATTAAAGTTTACTTTTAGCCTTTTACACACATCAATAAGAATTTCTTTATAGTAAACTCCTTTTCCACCACGCAACAATGTTGCAAATGTATTTCCACCATAGCATTGGATTTCGGCTGCAATTTCACGCCAGTATAAGCTATGTTGAGGTCTAAATTGCTTATATAGTGGGTTGTTTGATAACTCTTCAGTCCAGCGTTTTTTTCCATCGTTGTCATAAATCAACAGATTGACCAGATCATCAAGATCACAATCGCTGCACTGCGATAAAAATGTTAAATCTCTATCTGCGCGATAAGCCATATCCACACTCCACTTGCTTAAATAATGTTTACACCTAACTTATTGACAATAACCATATAAATTGTTGAGCATTTTGTTATGCTGTCTTTATATTCTCTTGTTAATATTTCCTCCAAATGCTCACCAACAAATTTCCTCATAATATTATTCATTGTATGTAGCTTGGTATATATATTTTTCCCATCTATAAGATTATCACGCTCAACAGGTGAATAAGATACTACCCAGCCTTTTTCAATTAACATCCGTGCGGACTCTGTAGATATGTTAAGTAGGACGCATGGATCTATATCCATAATCTTGCAAAATTTTAACATATTCTCTACTGAGAGAGCCGATTTGCCATTTTCAATTTTCCCCCAACCAGCACTTGTCATACCTAGCTTGTTCGCTATGTCTAATTGGGTGATTCCTTTCTCCTCGCGAAGGTCTCGAATATGAAATGCTAAAATTGTCAAATAAGATGTTTTCATCACCACCCTCCGATATCCACCATGATACTAATTTTTTATTAAACTGCAAGTTTAGTAAACTGGGCGTAGCACTGATTTCGATTAGAGATGTCGATGAGATAAATTCGGTTGATATTTATCCTGTAAAAATGGGGGGGGGAGGGAGGGCTTAACTTCACGATGTTCGAAGCCAAAACAGAACAAAGCGATTTTGGGCTGGAAACCTGACCTGGCGACCGGACACCCCGGATAACCTCCGGGGGATTCGGTATTTCTTCTTTGAATAGAGCGTTTTTAACAAATACCCCGTAAATCCTCGCCCAGCCAGGGCGGGGAGCAGTCACCGCATTGGTGTGACAGATACGGCGATATTTTTATTCAGTTGATGCAGTGCCAGCTCGACAGTTTCAACTTTCGATGAATGTTCGACGTCGAGAAGCCGATCAATCTGTGTTCCATTTTTGCCGAGTTTGCGCGCCAACTCTGCTTTGCGTGTGCCGGTTTCTATCATCGCGTTGTGGAGTGCAGCCTTCATTGCTGGTAGCACTGGCAAAGAGACAACGTACTCACCTTCTTTTGGCTCGCTACCAGTGGGAACAGGTCGGCGTTCTTCAATCTCAATCGCAACCGCTGCGACCAATCCATAACCAGCCTCAAGCAACGCTTCTTCAACTGAGTCACCCACGGAATTAAACAATGGTAGGTCGCGGCATGATACGACATACGCGCCGGTTTTGTCGTCGCGCTCCAGTTTTACCGGATAGTTAAACATAGAGAAGCTCCTAGTGAAAAAGGCTGGGGCTTAAAGCCCCAGGTCCTTCATTATTTTCTTGCGTAGCGGTTCAGGCATTTCCTTTGAACCGTGGTCCGGGAAAACCGACCGCTTTCCGTTCAGGTTCACTTTCTGATGACTGCCGCCACCAGGCGCTTTCCTGAACTCTGCCCCTTGCTGGATTAACCAGCGTTTGAACTCTGAATACTTCACAAGTTTCCTTATGCAATTTATCCATCATGGGCGGCAAGAATGGTAACACAAAAGATATAAAACACAACAAAAATGTTTATAAACATGACTTTTTTGTTTGGTTGTTGCGTTTTTGGAAAAGCATTTCCGCATATGAAAAAACATCAGCATATGGTGAAAACAACGAAAAATTACTGATGAAATCACACACTGGATAAGCTGCCACGAAATCGGAAACCTTTTGCGGTGAATCATGGCAACGAAAGACAAAAACAAGGGCTTTCTGTCGGCATTGAAGAAAGCCTTCAGCGGTGGTGATGTTACGCCTGCCGATCCGGTCGTATTTACGAGCGGGCATAGCGTCGTTGCTCGTTCTGGCCTGTCCGCCTTGCGTCCTGGCATCCTGGGGAGCAATAGCGATGGCATGACAAGCGCGGCGGATACAGTATCTATATCGGCAGAATTACCGAGTGACCGCCTGCAAAAATACAACATACTGGAGACGATGGCGAAAAGCCCGACAATCTCCACAGCATTAAACATTCACATTGCGCATTCTCTGGCTCCATCAAAAAAAACAGGCCTCGCATTTATTCTCGCTCCGAAAAATGGGGCGGATAAGGAGGCTGTAAGTCGATGTGAGGAATTGACCGCTGATTTAAGCTCAATGATTAATGATGGCCTGCCATCGTGGGCCATGATCATGGCTATTTTCGGTGTGTCGTATATCCGTCCATATGCAGAGCAAGGGAAGGGGATAACTGGAATTGAGTCGAGCTATTACACGCTCCCTCATTTCGTTCAGGAGTTTTATCGCGGCAGCCAACTTGTCGGATTCAGCGGTGATTACATTCTGGATACGCATACTTTGCGCAGGGTTATAACCGAACCGTGGAATCTGGTTTCCATGAAAAACCCGTACTGGACGCCTCAGCATAAAGTAATGCCAGTAACTTACGGCACTAAAGGCTATTCCTTGCTTAGTGAACAGCAGGACAAGCCGTTAATGGAGACGCAGAACTACGGTACGTCGTTTCTTGAATACAGTTATGAACCCTACCTGAATTTATGTGCCGCGCTTGCTGCGCTGAAAGCAACGCGAAACAACGCTGCAAAAATTGATCGCCTGATTGCACTCACAACGAACACGATAGATCCGGTAAACGCGGCGAATTATACGCGCGGGGTCAGCCAGGCACTGAAGCGTCATAGCGACCTCGTAGCGCAACGGTCGATTAATTCTAATGCTCTCCCGTCTGTACTTAACCATCTGATACCTGTCATGGGGGATGGGAAGAACGGGATCACCATTGATACGCAATCTATACCCGCAGATATCAGTGGTATCGAAGACGTTATGTTTCATCTCCGACAGCTCGCGGCAAGCCTCGGTATTGACGCAACAATGCTTGGCTGGGCTGATCAGATGAGTGGTGGACTTGGAGAAGGCGGTTGGCAGCAAACAGCTATCCAGGCCGCATTACGCGCGAACTGGATCAGACAGGCCGCCCAGCGGACTATTTATCGGCTTCATGACATTCACCTCGCTTATAAATACGGGAAGGTTTACACCGAAAAAAACCGTCCTTATGACGTGCAATTCAACTCAATGAACACAGCTATCCAGGAAGAGGAAAACCGAGAGCTGGATGCGCGCGCCAACTTCGTAGCTGTCATCTCGCAAATAATGGACCAGATCCAGAACAACCCGAAACTGGCGGGTAGCGACGCGTTTATGCGTTATCTGTTCAACGAACAGCTTCGTATCGACGATGACACTCTCAACACAATGATCAAAGAGTTTAAGGCGAATGAATCAGAGCAAAACAACGAGCATGGTATGTACGAATCCGCGCCGTTGTCGTCCGGTGACGATCCGGAAAACTGGACGCAAGAACAATTAATCAACTTTGCAAAATTTGTGATGAGCAATAATTAACCGGAGGGAAATAATGCAATCACTGAATACCGTTACGGATCGCTTCTCCCTGGTAGAGAAAATCCGCAAACACACACCTCAGAACAATCGCAATTACGTTATCCAGTCGGTACGAGACACATTCAACTCGCCAGAAACAAAAGAGCGTATCGCGCTGGGTGAGATGTATGGTTATTACGGTCATGGTCGCCGGGCGATGCACTATAACAAAACGAAAAGCCTGGACTTGCCGGAAGTCTCTGTTGTGATGGTAGATGGGAAGCCTGTTGTATTGGAGAACGTGCCGTCAAACAGGACTATTGATATTTCAATTGACGACAACGGCATTGTTACCCATACACAGGAAATACTGGATACGGACACCGGACGTATTGTTCAGGGTATGATTAATTCTGGCGCAGGCGGTTGGTCATGGGCTACATCTGGTCCAGATTACTCTGTATCCCTGGTAAAGTCTTTTCACGGTTTTGATTACGTAACTGTGCCTAACTATATCAGCCTCGACAAGAAAAGCCTGATGCTTGAATCAGCAGAAGAACGCGACGCGGCGATTCATGCGGCACTTATCGAACAAGGTTTTACCGATAATGCTGCTACGGATCTGGTTCACCACTTTTCAGCAATGAGGAGTCAGCAAGCCATACTCGAATCAGCACAACGTGAAGTTCTGGAGTCGGAACTGATACATCTTGAAGTGGAAAATATGCAGCTTCGCGACAAACTACGCGACCAGGCCGCGATGATGGAAAGCCAGGGGGAGAACGCGAAGAAATGCCGCCGTATTTTGCGTGATGCTATCCAGGAAATGCCTGTTTTTATCAGCGCAGAACAGCGCCGGGCGCTCTGCCGTATGCAGTCAGAGGATGATGCCCGCATTGTCGCAGCGATGCTTGAATCCCTGGGGGCTAATGCCACTTATGGTCTGCCAATATCAGCCAATAAACAACAAGAAATACCGGTCAAAGAGAACAAGACGGTGACTCCGCTGTTCTTTGTGTCTAAGAGGATGTGATTAAAACTCTAGCTTAATTTTCTAACACAGTGTGTTTTTATACACTGTTGATCCGGCAGCACGTGATCGAGTAGGATCGCGGTCACTGCTCCGGTAGCGACTGCCAAAAAAGCAAAAGCCGCTGAGAAGCGGCTTTTGGGTGTATAAATCTCCGGACATAGATTTATACGGTAGATAGATTTTTCACGGTACTATCTGGTGAGTATTTTAAATTCAGTTTCAGTGACTTTCAACACTTCTGAGTATAAAAACAACACTGAATACCACAAAAAAATCAAAGGTCATCAGTTGAGTTTTTTTGCTCGTCATAGCGGTTTTCTTTCCCCTTCACATAGCGCCATTATTGCCGAGTTCGCCAACCTGGCAGGAGCTACCGATGAATACATGATCCGTCGCTCATATGCTGATATGTCCGAGATTACAGGACGCAGTATTTCTACTGTGCGCCGGGCATTTACTGAAGCGACGAAGTGCGGAATGCTTGTTAAGCAGCATCAGGTAGCGAATAACAATGCTCAGGTGTGTAACGTGTACCGGTTTACAACACAATTTCTCCACTTCATTCATGTAGCAATGGAGATAGGGAGTAAGCAGGGCATCAAATTTGCCAACGCCACAAAACTGGTTAAGCAGTTGATTTCAAAGGTTCGTCATTTTTTTGAAACTGGGCACCCCCTGTTCAAATTGAACAAGCCCCCCCATGTTCAAAATGAACAGCCAATAGAAAATAAGAGTCACTCTATAGCCAAAAGAAGAGAAAGATCATGCGCGGTTCAGCCAAAGGCTTCACCAGCAGATAGTTCTCAAGCGGATAATGGCTTGCTGGATAAAAAAACAGTAATCAGGGAAGAACATACCAACCACTGTTTGGCGGCGGCAAAAGCGAGAGCTGCAAAGCGTCGTTCAGACGAGGGGTATGCAAAACGGCAGGCTCTGTATCGTACCGCTGAAAAACTGGCAAAAAAATTTGCATGGATACGTAGTGCTACCACGGTGAATAAGCCCAAACGATCCAGCGCCCTGGATTTCTCTATGGATTATTCTGGTTCCCAGGGATGTGCAACCATCAATGAAGCATTTGACCTGATGAAACAGCGTGGCTATCGGTCTGAATTTGACCGGGAAGACTGGTCAATTCCGGAGGGCTTTCGGGGATGATGTTGCGATTGACTGTACAATAACTGTGCGGCGGAAAAATCATCGCTCGTAATTATGTGTTAGAAAATTAAATTGATGTTTCTAATCGGGAATGTATGATCTACATCGTCACAAAAAACAGCATCTGATAAAAATTCTGTTGATCTTTCTAATGTTCAGGCTTATATTCATGCCGTCGTAGCAAATTCTGCGACCAGGTTTGACAGCCTGAATGATTGTGCGGACAACCGCAGATTTCCGATATTGCGGTATTTTTGTGTCCGTTAAACCGCGTTACGCCCAAATTATGGTGGGGCGTGATGGGGAGGCTTCGGCCTGCTGGTTTCACAATCGCCAGTCTGTCAACCCTGTCACGTCCTGCCACCTGTTTGACAGCGGGTAGCAGGTTGTTAAACCTGATTGTGAGGCCGTAACTATGGTTAATGCCAATCCTTGCTCACGTCCAGAATTCATCTGGCGTTTCCACTCCCTGCAAAAACATTGCGATCACTTCGCAATTGCCGCAACCGAAAAAGAAGCCCGTTCTCTGATCCCTGATCAGTATGGTGTTCTTACTGGTCGTTTCTCTACTTCCCCACAACCAAACACTAATCCCTGGTATCGCAATATTACCAATCCCGGAATTGCGGAGGCACACTGATGGATATCTGCATTCTTGAAAAGCCATCAATGACCAGCATTGAGATCGCGGAGCTGGTGGGAAGTCGCCCGGATAACGTTAAACGCACTATTGAACGCTTGAGTAAATCAGGTGTTATTCCACTTCCTCCAATGGAGGTTTCCGAAAATATCAATAACTTAGGATTTAAAGTTAAAAATTCACACTACGTCTTTGAAGGCGAGCAAGGCAAACGTGACAGTATCATTGTCGTTGCGCAGCTCTCTCCCGAATTCACCGCCCGGCTGGTGGACCGCTGGCGCGAACTGGAAGAACAAGTACGCCAGCCGTTGACCGAAATAGAGATGATCGCTGCAATGGCTGCGAATGCAGTTCAGCAGCAAAAGCGGCTTCATGCTGTTGAGTCAAAGGTTAGCCAGGTCGCTGAAACCGTCGAGCAGATCAAGAAAGGCAACATACCAGAAGGCTACATTGGCTACCGCCAGTTAGCGGCGAAATGCGGCCTGACTGAAGCCAAATGCCGTAACCTGGTCAACGCTTACCGGATACCCACTGATACGCATGAGTTTTTGACGCCAGAGGGGGTATTGTCGCGTCGTACTATTGTGGCCTTATCTCCCTTCATGAATGCCTTTACCCTGATGATGTCGGAGGCTGAACACCGAGGAAAACGCTGGTATCACCCAAGGATGGGACAATTCCAGGTAATCGGTTGGGGAGGCGAGTGATGGACATCATGCAGGCGGTAAAAAAAATCAGGGAAGGACAG